>Ga0123335_1000040_pt1 | contig 164238 bp, 132 predicted proteins | sample BiotimSIPDNA_2_FD_89707 | JGI IMG/M metagenome (GOLD analysis project Ga0123335, IMG submission 89707) | Anaerobic biogas reactor microbial communites from Washington, USA - Biogas_R2 time_0 SIP DNA | ecosystem: Engineered > Bioreactor > Anaerobic > Unclassified | place: Washington, USA... | reverse complement strand
TTTTTTTGCTGATTTCTGTCTAACACTATTTACTTATCTATTTTACTGTTATATAATCAATGGAGTGTATTTAACTTAAAGGAGGGTGCTATGCAATTGACGTTTAAACACGGCATTCACCCAAAAGATAATAAAGAACATTCGAAAGACTTTTCCTTTGAAATAATGCCAGTTGGCGAAAGAGTATTTATCCCATTATGTCAACATATAGGAAAGCCAGCATTACCAGTTGTTAAAAAAGATGACTATGTTAAAGTGGGCTCTCTCATTGGGGAGGCTCAGGGTTTTATTTCTTCAAGAATTCATAGTTCGATATCTGGGAAAGTATCTGGAATAGTAAATAGGCCTAGCTCAAGTGGTGTACTTATTCCTCATGTTGTGATCGAGAACGATTTTTTATATGAAGAAGATTTTTTGCCCCCTATTTTGGATTTGGATCAAAGCTCTATTGTTAATCGAATAAAAGAATGCGGCATAGTAGGGCTTGGTGGCGCAACTTTTCCCACTCATGTTAAGCTTATGCCGAAAAACAAGATCAAAGCTTTAATAGTTAACGGATGTGAATGTGAACCTTATATTACGACTGATTACAGGCTAATGCTTGAAAAACCTTCAGAAATAATGCAAGGAATTGAGTTTGTTAGAAAAGCTCTAGGAGTAGAGGTTTCTTATATAGGAATTGAAGGTAATAAAAAGGACGCGATATATAGCCTAGCCAAATTTTCGGAAACAGAAGTTCATATCTTTAAGCAATTGAAGACCAAGTACCCTCAAGGAGGGGAAAAACAACTGATATATTCAATAACAAAAGAAATAGTACCGAAGGGTGGATTGCCTTCGGACATTGGCTATGTTGTTTTAAATATTTCTACTATTTATGCCATATACGAGGCAGTGATGTTGGGGAAACCTTGTTTTTCTCGCTATATGACTGTTTCTGGATCAGGAATAAAAAGGCCGGCTAATTTATTTGTTAGAAATGGCATTCCTATTTCCGAAATAGTTGATTATTTGGGAGAAGATGAAGGAGTTGTAAAGGTTGTGCTTGGAGGCCCAATGATGGGAGTTTCCTTGCACAGTTATAATCCTGTCACATCAAAAGGCAGTTCATCTTTGTTGTTATTGAAAGAAAAAGAAATAAGAGAAATAGAACCTACCCCATGTATTAATTGTGGCAGATGTGCGTCTGTTTGCCCTATGAATTTATTACCAATGATGACAGATAAACTAGTGTTACATGGGAATATAAGCGAAGCCAACAAATACTATCCTATGAGTTGCATAGAGTGTGGTTGTTGTGCGTATGTCTGCCCTGCAAGACGGCCATTGGTCCAATCTCAAAGACTTGCAAAAAAACTTATTAATAAGAATAAAATTATTCCTGCTTAGAGTTAGAGGGAAAAATGAAGTCAAAGTTTTTAGTATCTTCATCTCCGCATATTGGGAATCCGCTTACAACAAAGAGGATTATGATACATGTTATCATTGCACTTAGCATTCCACTTGTTGCTTCTACAGTCATTTTTGGCTTATATAGCCTACTAATTGTAGCTTTGTCGGTGGCTTCGGCAGTTTTTGGAGAGAGACTATACAATTTTGTGACAAAAAAACCTAGTACAATAGGAGATTTTTCTGCCGTAGTTACTGGCATGATTCTCGGAATGAATCTTCCTCCTTCAGTTCCTTTTTATTTTCCAATAGTAGGGGGCATTTTTGCAACAATGCTAGTTAAAATGCTTTTTGGTGGAATTGGCAAAAATTTTGCAAATCCTGCTGCCACTGCAAGAATATTTTTGACACTTTCCTGGACTGGTCAAATGACAAAATTTATGGCTCCATTATCGTACTCAAACGGTATTTCTGACTTCTTTGCGGGTTTTACTAAAATGTATGTGACCACAGCAACGCCATTAGCAGAGATTAAAGGAACCGCGCTTACAGGTATGGTTAATTTAGATTTACTCGATTTATTTTTAGGGAGAATAGGAGGGAGTATTGGAGAAGTATGCTCAATCGCAATATTACTTGCTGCCATATATCTAATAGCCCTCAAAATAATAGACTGGATAATTCCATTAATATATGTTGTTACTTGCGCTATTCTTGCGTTAGTTTTTTATGAAAATGGATATCTCTATATACTTCCTTCTATATTATCCGGCGGCGTTTTATTCGCAGGGGTATTCATGTTTACTGATTACTCTACTTCACCTCATACGCGAATAGGAGCATGTATTTTCGCGTTTGGTGGGGGACTTATTACAATGCTGATTAGACGTTTCGGAGGATTTAATGAGGGAGCTTGTTTTTCAATATTATTGATGAACCTACTGGTGCCATTTATAGACAGAGCGTTTAAGCCAAAACCGTTTGGATATAAGAGAATAAAAGTGGAAAAGAGTGAGGCAAAGAATGGTTAATTTGCTTACCGAAGAAAAAGAAACTTCTGGGGAAACAACTAATGTTTCAGAACCAAGGAAGCAGAATCGGTCTTTGAAAAGAGATGGTCAAGGGAAAAAAATGAACGAGAGCTTAAAAATGATTATTGTTCTCGGGTTACTTGCTTTGATCGCATCTGCAATGTTGGCAGTGGTAAATTATTACACTAAAATTGATGAAAATCAGCAAATAAAAGATGAAATCGACGCAGTATATCCCTCAGGGATTAGAGACGAAGTTGATGTATCCTCTATTTCAGACTACATGGGCGCAGAGATCAAAGCCTATTTTATTGCTGAGGATGGTGCAAATATAATTGTTGCTAAAGCAAACAAGGCAGATAAAGTCTGCTATAATGCTGCAGGAATCACTATCATTGTCATAATCAAAGAAGGAAAAATTGATAGAGTGTTATCTTTTTCGCATTCTGAGACTCCGGGGCTTGGCGAAAAGGCCCTGAGAGAGGATTATCTGGATCAGTACAACGGTATTAATACTGACTTGATTTTTATTCCAGAGGGTGAGTTTATTTCTTCTTCTGAAGACAGTTACTTTAATCCTTCCTTAGTGAGTGGAGCAACTTATTCCTCAAACGGAGTTTCTCTTGCGGTAAAAGCTGCGGTAAGAGCTTATAGATCTAGAGGTAATTAATCATGAGCGGAAAGACGGAAAAATTAACATTTAAAGACATTACATCTCCTCTTACTAATGGTATTATAAACAATAATGCTACTTTTAGACTGGTGCTTGGGACTTGCCCAACTCTTGCAATAACAACCTCAGCTTCTAATGGTATTGGTATGGGGTTATCTGTTTTATTCGTTTTAGTTTGTGCCAACGCTATAGTGTCCCTTCTCAGAAATGTAATACCAAGAAAAGTGAGAATTCCTGCATATATTCTCATAATCGCAACTTTTTCGACAATAGTTGAAATGGTAGTAAGAGCTTTTCTTCCAGATTTGTATGATAAGCTGGGTCTTTTTCTCCCATTAATTGTGGTTAATTGTATTCTTTTAGCGAGAGTTGAGAGTTTTGCTTCCTTGAATAGAGTAATTCCTTCCATTATGGATGGAATAGGAATAGGATTGGGGTTCACTTTCTCTATAACACTGATGGGAATCTTTAGAGAGTTTTTAGGGGCGGGGTCTTTCTTTGGGATCCCAATTAATCCAATTATAACTGCAGAATTACCAATGACATTTTTTATTCTTCCTGCCGGAGGCTTCATGGTTTATGGCTTATTAATGGTTGTTTTTAATTCAGTAGTAGATAAAATACAGAAGTTTTTAGATAATAGACGGCAAGTTAATTCGGGTGCTAAATCCATAAAAGGTCGCATTTCTTTGGCCGAGACAGAAACACAAGGAGGGAAATAATATGCCTTATTGGTTGTATCTGGTAATCGGGGGGATTTTTATCAATAATTTTGTCCTTTCAAGGTTTTTAGGTATTTGCCCTTTCTTGGGTGTAAGTAAAAAAACGGAAACCGCCTTGGGAATGGGGCTTGCAGTTATTTTTGTTATGGGAATGACTAGCATTATAACGTTTGGATTAAATTTACTTCTTAAAGAGCTTAATATAGAATATCTTCAAACAATTGTTTTCATCTTAGTCATTGCAGCTTTAATTCAGCTTATTGAGATAGTTATTAAAAGATTTGCGCCTTCACTGTATACTTCTCTTGGAGTTTATCTTCCATTGATTACTACCAATTGTGCAGTATTAGGAGTCGCTATTATGAATGTTACTGAACTTGCCACACAAAATATATTCACTTCGTTTGTTAATGGCATAAGTTCAGGGATAGGTTTTACACTTGCTTTGTTAATTATGGCGGGTATTAGAGAAAAGTTAGAGTATTCAGAAATTCCTGAAAGATTCAAAGGATTCCCGATTACTTTGATTACTGCATCCATTATGGCAATGGCTTTTACCGCATTTGCAGGGTTAAGTTTTTAGGGATAAAAGAGGGGAACACAAATGGATTTTAGCAGAGAGATATTATATCCAGTACTAATTTTAACTGGGATTGCAATATTTTTTTCTATCTTTATTGCTATTTTTAGTAAAAGGTTTGCGTTGAAAAAAGATCTGCAAGTTGAAGCGATTTTGGGACTGCTTGCGGGGGCTAATTGTGGTGCATGCGGATTCGCTGGATGTGAAGCGTTTGCAGAGGCTCTTGCAAAAGGAGAAGCAAAAATAAGCATGTGCAATGCAACGAACAAAGAATGCAAAAAGAAAATTGGAGCTTTGCTCGGTACGGATGCTTCCGATGAAGAAACGGTTGTAGTATGTGCTTGTATTGGCGGCATAATGTGCGAGGATAAATATGAATATCAAGGCTATGGAGATTGTGCTAGTGTTGAATTATTGTCAGGAGGACGCAAATCTTGCCCAACTGGTTGTATAGGTATGAGTACTTGTGTTTCAAGCTGCCCTGTTCATGCCATTGACATAATAAAAGGGGTTGCCGTTATTAACCAAAATAAGTGTATTCACTGCGGTGTTTGTATTCTGAATTGTCCAAAATCACTTATGAAAAGAATCCCCCAAAAAGCTCCTTATTTCATTGCATGCTCTTGTCATGAATCAGGAAAGGATGTAAGAATTAATTGTAAATTTGGTTGTATTGGTTGCGGGATTTGTTCGAAAGTATGTCCTGAAGGTGCAATAACTATGGTGGACAACTTGCCAGTTTTTGATTATGATAAATGTATAGGATGTGGTATTTGTGCAGATAAATGCCCTTCTAAATGTATCAAGGAACTGGTGTTGCCACAAAAAAATGATGAATGAAAGGGTTTTAAATAAAAAAATCCAAGCGTGTCTTCTTATCATTATAGTATCTGTGGTTTGTTTATTTGTTTCATGCAAACCTGTTGAATCAAACAATATACAGTATTTTAATAATTTTTCTTCCACTTCGGCATATACTTCAATAACTGAAAAACTTAGACTTCCTGAAGGAGTGACTGTTGCACAATATGATGGGGTAACGGGGATATTTGTAACTCAAAAAAAATATTTTGAAAGTGATGATGAATATAGATATGGATTCTGCACAGCAGAAGAGGATCTAATTTCTCCAAGGTTTACAAATGTTATGGATATTAGAGGAAACTATGCTGTAGTCAGTATGCCATTTTCTTCTGGCGATAGTTACGAATATAGAGTCGGAATTGTCAAAATAAAAGGCGAGGGGAGTAATATTATTAGCTCAGATTATGGCTTTTCTTATAGTTATGTTCCATCTATAACTCAATATGCGATGCTAGACAATAATTATGTTGCCATAATGGGCAGCAAAAATTCAACTGACACCACTTATGATCAGGCAACAATATATGATTATACTAGTGCAAACGGATTACTTGAGATTGCAAAAATAGATGATATTTCGAATTATACAAAGTTCTATTTTGCAGATGGGTTTTTGATTACTCAGTCCCCGGGTATTGCTAGGGTTTATTCTCTTAATGAAATTAACTCTGATGGATACCTGGTCTTAAAAAGCTATTATATGCCTTTCGATGAAGCTGATGGTTTTTCAAATTCTATGGTAGAAATAAATCCCTATTACTTGGGCAATAACTGGTTTATTTTTACGGGTATTTATGCTTCCACAGAGGAATACGATACATATGAGGTTGTCAAACCGCTTGAAAACGATGATGAAACACTTTACTACATGACTATTCGTAGCAAACGATACAATGCATCAACAGGCCAATACTATGACTCTGAAAGGGTTTCTCTTGTAGCGAATAGATACACCAGTCTTCTAGTAAAAGATATTGCAAATATTATGAATATTAGTAATTCAAGCGAGTATATAAATGTAGATGATGAAAATTTGACTCAGAGACTATATAGTCCCCCCGTAATTCCCACAAGTGAGATTATTAAAGAAGGATATTCTATAGTATATTCCTATTTTCCGTTATATGCTGAAGATAATTCAGTGAGCTTTAATGACACTTTTGAAATTTATGATCAGGATGCAAATCGTATTACAGTATCTGAAGCGCTGATGCCTATCGTATATGTTGATGGAAGCGGATTGCAAAGTATTGATCCAAACTTTTCCTTGCCAGGCAGAGAGGTTGGGTATCATACCTATACAGATGGAAAAAGGGTTACACTTAAGCCAATAACCGATAGAATTGTGTATGACCCATATATGATACACAATGGTATGATAATCGCAATGGAGTTTAATTTAGATAGACCGGGGATTAATTGTTCTGCGGCTTTTGATCTTAACGGGAATCAAATTACACCTTTTGATTATGATATTTTCTCCCCTTATTTTGGAGAATATGCTGTTGCAGGAAAGAATGAAAAATCAGGAGAAAAAGACTTTTTTAAGTACTACAGGATTGATAAATCAGGAAATGTCTCATTAATAGATCAGTATGTGTTTTCAATACATAATGGTGTGTATGTAACCAAGGAAGACGGAAAGTTTGCTTTGTATTCAAATAGTGGAATGAAGCTATTAAGTGCAGAAAGCTCAGATATATCAATTGTAGATGATTTCTTTGTCGATGGGAAATATATTACGTCGCATGTAATCTCCATTGAAAATGGTGGGGGAGTGATTTATAAGCTTGGCTAAAGGAGAATGTAAATTTCAATGGATACTATAATGGGCGGATCTAAATCAATTGAGTTTGGCGCTGATTTGATAAAAAAAGGAGAAATTGTAGCTTTCCCAACTGAGACAGTTTATGGATTGGGCGCGAGTGCTTATAACGAAGATGCAGTAAAGAAAATTTTTATCGCTAAGGGAAGGCCTCAAGATAATCCGCTAATAGTGCATATTTCTTCTCCAATAGATGCGATAGAAATTGCAAAAGAAATACCTGATGAGGCATATGTATTGTGGGAAATGTTTTCACCCGGGCCTTTGACATTGGTTTTGAACAAAAAAAGTATAATTCCTGATATTGTTACTGCAGGATATCAAACAGTCGGAATTAGAATTCCAAATAACGAAATTGCCTTATCATTAATTAGTAAGTCTGGGCTGCCTTTAGCTGCTCCTTCAGCTAATCTAAGCGGCAGGGTAAGCCCCACAGAGGCAATTCATGTTTACAAAGATCTTAATGGAAGGATACCTCTAATCATAGACGGAGGACGGTGTAATATTGGGATAGAGAGTACTGTATTAGATCTTACAAAAAATACACCCACAATTCTAAGACCAGGTTTTATTTCTCCTGAGCAGATAGCAGAAAGAATTGGAAATGTTATTAATCACAAAGGAGATATAGTCAGGGTAGAATCTCCAGGAATGAAATATTCCCATTATATGCCGATTTGTCCCTGTGTTTCCGCGTTAACTACTGGGTCCGCATGTGAGTTATATGATAAAAATGAAAATGCAGTAATTTTAGGAACAAATAGTTTTATAGAATCTTGTGGTAATAGGGCGGTCGTTAGTTTGGGTGATACTCCTGATGACTGTATGAAAAATATTTTCAAAGCGCTCAGAGATTCTGAAGAATCTTTTAGCTATATTATTGTAGAAAGTTTTAAAGATAAGCATGGATATTTTGCATTAAATAACAGATTATCAAAAGCAACAAAAGGAATTACTTATTAAGGGAGGGAATACAATGAAAATAGGAATAGGATGTGACCATGGTGGAATAGTTCTTAAGGGAGCAGTTATTGAAGCAATAACTGAATTAGGCCATGATTATTATGATTATGGGACTTTCGGCGAAGAATCTGTTGATTACCCAGATTATGCGGAGAAAGTATGTCATGCAGTTTTGCAGGGCGAGGTAGATAAAGGGATATTAATATGTGGCACCGGGATTGGAATTTCTATTGCCGCAAACAAGTTTAAAGGTATTAGATGTGCACATGTGACAGATGAATTTCAGGCACAAATGAGCGCAGAACATAACGATGCAAATATTATTGCTTTAGGCGGAAGAGTCTCCGATGTAGTTTTAGCGAAGAAAATGGTGAAAAAATTTCTTGAGACAAACTTTGCAGGAGGAAGGCATAAGAACAGGGTTGATAAAATATTTAGAATAGAGGAGAAAAATTTCCATTAGATTATCTATGCAAAAAAAATGTAATAGAAGGCTATTGTTTCTTGTTCCGTTTGTCCTTGTGTTGGTGGCACTTATTTCTTGTTCTATTCAGGGATGCGCAAATCAACCCCAAGATAATCCCGATTTATTAGAAGGGGAAGAAGATTTAACAAACAATAATAATCCAGACGATAATATTCCAGGAGAGGTAGTTTCTTCTGGTTTAAGCATGATTCTTTATGATAATCTTGAGGGTTATTTTGTATCTGGAAAAGGTTCCTGCCAAGATGTAGATATTATTATTCCTCAGTCTTTGGATGGTTATCCTGTGATAGGCATATCGGATAACGCTTTTAAGAATGATCCTTTTATTGAATCAATTTTTATTCCCGAAACAATCGTATGTATCGAAAAGTATGCATTTTTAGGTTGTGGTTCTCTCTCGCAAGTTACCTTTGGTTCGGAAAGTAACTTGCGAGTAATAGGTGAAAAGGTGTTTTCAAGATGTGAAAAACTAGAGTTAATCAGCCTACCTGATGGGATTGAGGAAATCCAATTAGAAGCTTTTTCGGGATGTAATTCGCTTATTTCCATTGTTTTTCCTGATACCTTATTTAAGGTTGGAAGGAATGCATTTGAAGAGACAATATGGTGGGAAGAACAAGAAGCAGGGGTTGTGTATGCTGGAAAAGTAGTTTGTGGATACAAATATATAACAAATAATCCAAGTATAAGTTTAGTTGTTGAGGAAGGGTGCGTTGCCATTGCAGATTATGCATTTTTTGAAAACTCTAAGCTCGTGTCAATTTTTTTGCCTAGATCAATTATGAACATTGGATATGCCGCGTTTTCTGGATGCGAGAATTTAAATTCTATAACCGTTGATACAGATAATTCGAGATATTATGCATCTAATAATTGTCTGATCCAAATTAAAGAAGAAGGAAATGAGTTAATATTGGGAGTTGGAGGGTCGATTATTCTTCCAGACTCCGTACATACTATCTCTGATTATGCCTTCTATAATTGCGTTCAAACAACTACAATTGTTATTCCAGAAGAAGTATCTTACATCGGAAAAGCTGCTTTTAAGAATTGCTTGATACTCTCTAACCTCGAGCTTCCCCAGAACTTAGAGTATATCTCTGAACAAACATTCTATTCCTGTTCTTCTCTCGAAAGTATTTTTCTGCCATCCTCTATTCTGGAAATCAAAGCGTCAGCCTTTTCTGGCTGTACTAACCTAACAACAATTTTTATTAATAGCAATGAAATCGTATTCGGATTAACTGGAATTTCTGCGGAAGGAAATATCCTTCAAAATTCTAAGGTGATTTATATTAATAAAAGTTTGACATATTCATATGGCGCATATCTTTTAGGGCATTTTTCCAAAGAGGATATTTCTGAGTATCAAGATTACCATAAGTATTCAATTATTTTACAATGACTTTCTGTTTTATTATTGATACAATATAAGGCATCAAGGAAAAACAAATTTATGATAGAAAAAAAATCACCTTTATTGTTAGAACCATTTGTAGCCGACTATTTATGGGGTGGGTCAAAACTCATTAAGGAATGGGGAAAAGATCCATTAAAGACAAAGATAGCAGAGACCTGGGAACTTTCAGCATATCCAAATAAAGAAAGTATAGTCTGTTCTGGTCCACTAAGTGGGAAAAGTATTTCTTCATTGATTAAGTCTCATCCAGCTATTTTTGGCTCCAAAATCAAAGATTATCTGGAGTTTCCTTTGTTAATTAAAATGATAGATGCGGAGCAAAATCTCTCAATTCAGGTCCATCCCTCCGATTATTATGCAACAAAGTATGAGGGCCAACTTGGAAAAAGTGAAATATGGTATATTGCAGAGGCATATGAAGGAGCAGCAATATATCTTGGATTTAATAAAAAGGTCTCAAAAGAAGAAATAGTCGAAAGAATAAACAATTACACATTGCTTGAGGTACTTAATAAAGTTCCAGTAAAAAAAGGCGATGTAATTGTTGTGAAGCCTGGTACCGTGCATGCTTTACTAAGAGGATTAGTGGTAATTGAAATCCAAGAGAATAGTAATTTGACTTATAGACTTTATGATTATGGAAGGAGAGATTCTTCCGGAAAAGAGAGGGAATTGCATATAGACAAGGCTTTGGATGTTATAAACACCAAAAAATTTGACAACTCAAAAATTAATTCTTCAGTTATACTACAGAAAGATTCATATGATTCAGTAAGACTTTTGGATGAAAATGAGTATTTTTATGCAATTGAAATTAACATGAAACAAACAATGAAAATTCATTGCAAGAATTCATTTATTTCCTTAACCTTAGTGGAGGGGGAAGGAGAATTTTCATCTGGCGAACGAATAAACAAAGGGAATACTTTTCTGCTATCTGCAGATACAGAGTATAGTATAATAAATACCGGTAATGAATTGAATTTTAAAGCGATAGCCGTTACTTTAGGAAAAAATATGGAGGAGAAAATCGATGTATTATTTGGGAATTGATGTCGGTGGTATGAGCATTAAGGGAGGATTAATCGACGAGAAAGGAAATATTCTTTTTAAGGAATCAGTCCCAACGAAACCCGAAAGAGATTACAAAGACATTATTGCGGACATGGCCACTCTTTGTGAAACACTTATAAAAAAAGAAAACCTTGATAAACAAGAAATCAAAGGCATAGGTGTAGGTATTCCCGGAACGATTGACGTTGAAAAAGGAGTAATAGTTTATGCCAATAATATTAACTTTAAGAAGGTCCCAATTGAAAAGGAATTATCAAAATATTTTAGTTGTCCAATCCACATAGGGAACGATGCGAATGTTGCTGCTTTTGGAGAGCTAAAATTTGGAACGGGAAAAGGGGTACGGGATTTAATCCTTATTACACTAGGGACAGGAATTGGCACTGGCATAATAGTTGATAATAAAATCATTCTTGGGAAAGGTGGGGCAGGCGGAGAGGGCGGCCATATAGGATTTATTTATAATGGAAGAAAGTGCAGTTGCGGGAAGAATGGTTGTTGGGAAGCTTATGCATCAGCATCGGCTCTTATAAAAATGACTGAGAAATCTATTTCCAAAAATCCGGAAGGATTATTGGCTGAACTTGCAAGACAGGAAGGAAAAGTATCTGGAAAGACGGCCTTCATTGCGGAAAAAAATGGTGATAAAGAAGCCAAAAGAATTGTTTCAAATTATATAAAATATGTTTCTGATGGAATCATTTCCTTGGTTAATATTTTTCGCCCTGACTTAGTTCTAATTGGCGGGGGTATTTCAAATGAAGGAGATGCCTTAATGAAAAGAATACAAAGAAGAGTTAATCGGTTTAGTTACGGAGGAAACATAAATCCCAAAATTACAGTTAAGAAAGCTTTACTTATGAATGATGCCGGGATTCTTGGGGCAGCGGCTCTTTGTCTTTGATATTTACGTGTAAATTATTTGATATTACTATTTTTTGTGCAAGTCTTTAACTTCATGATGGGGAAAAGAATATTTTCTTAGATTTGCGACGTGAGAGGAATTATGTTGAGTTTTGATGAAATATTGTATCTGGTTGAAAAACCTGCGAGATATATTGGAGGAGAATTTGGGCTTCCGGAAATGAAGGAAAAATATGAGATATCATCTTGCATAGTGTTTCCAGATATGTATGAAATAGGGATGAGTAATCTTGGAATCAAGATTTTATACAATATTATCAACTCAATTGAAGGTGTTGTTTGTGAAAGGTGTTTTGCTCCTTGGACAGATATGGGCATTCTATTGAAAGAAAACCTGATTCCTCTCATGTCTCTTGAATCTAAAAAACCCTTGAAAGATTTCGATTTTTTGGGCTTTAGTATACAATACGAACTACTTTTTTCGAACGTACTTTATATTTTGGACCTTGCTGGGATACCGTTTAAAAGCACAGAAAGAGACAGTAGTTTCCCTTTGCTTATTGCAGGAGGCCCATGCACCGCAAACCCAGAACCTTTTGCAGATTTTTTTGACGTTATTTGCATTGGTGAAGGGGAAGAAGTGATTGTAAAAGTAGCTGAAATATTAAAAAAGTTTAAAGGAAACAAAAATAGAATACTTGAGGAATGCGCCATTGTTGAGGGATTGTATGTTCCTTCCATACATTGCGAAGAGGGAAGAACTAACAAAAAATTAATACATAAGGCAGTAGTAAAAGATTTGAATTCGGCCATGTATCCTTCCAAGCCGATTGTCCCTAATATTACGGTAGTTCATGACAGACCTGTAGCGGAATTATATCGGGGATGTTACTCTAACTGCAGGTTTTGCCAAGCCTCTTTTTTTTACAGACCGATACGTAAAAGAGATCCCGAAGTTCTTAAAAAAATAATTCTTGAAATGATAGATTATTCAGGTACGGAAGAAATCGGCATATCAAGTTTATCAACAGGAGACTATCCATGTTTAGGGTCTCTTTTTAGCATATTATTGCCAGAAGTCGAAAAAAGAAAGGTTAAACTTCAGCTCCCAAGTTTGAGACTGGATAGTTTTAGCCCGGAACTTATTAGAAATACCCGAAAAACTGGGAGTTTAACTTTTGCTCCAGAAGCGGGGACTCAAAGATTAAGAAATGTAATCAATAAGAATATTACAGACGAGGATATTGATAGAACTGCTAAAATAGCCTTTCAGTCGGGCTACAAAAGTGTAAAGCTTTATTTTATGCTGGGCCTCCCCTCTGAGACCGAAGATGATATATTAGGAATAGCTGAAATCGCTAAAAGAATTAAGCGAATTTACAAAGAGGTAACGAGTAAAAATGATGTAAATATAAACATATCTTCCTCTATTTTTGTTCCGAAACCTGTAACTCCTTTCCAGTGGGCAAGGCAGATTACTCAAAAAGAGATGATAGATAAACATTTTCTTTTGCGGAAGGAATTAAAAATGATAAAGGGAGTTAATTATAGCTGGAGCGATGAAAATGTTTCTTTGCTTGAAGGTGTTTTTGCTAGGGGGGACAAGAGACTATCTAAAGTAATAGAGGAAGCATATTTAATGGGTGCAAAATTTGATAGCTGGAATGAACACTTTAATTTTGATATATGGAAAGATGCTTTTTCAAAAAATAATATTGATTTTGAAGAATATACATCAGAAAAGGGACTGGATGATATATTACCTTGGAGTTTTATTGATTTTGGAGTAAGCGATGGTTATTTGAAAAAGGAATTTCAAAAATCGCTCGTCGGGGTAACCACTGAAGGATGCAGAAACGAATGCAAAGGTTGTGGCGCAAACAGGTTAGGAAACTGTGACACTTTAGGGGGATAAATATGATTACAGCCAAATTTTCAAAAATAGATTATTCACGATTTCTATCACATCTTGATTTGCAAACAATAATTAATAGAGCTATTAAGAGAGCGGGTTTTATCATTAATTACTCACAAGGGTTTAATCCTCACCCAATATTAAAAATGTCGCCCCCAATTCCATTGGGGATAAAATCATCCGCAGAATATTTTACGACAGATATTTTTGTCCAGGATAAGGGTATTTTTGAAGAAAAAATAAGAGATACTTTGCCAAAAGGCATAAAAATTATTAATACTTGGCAAACCGAGGATCAACCTAAAATAGCGGCTTTATCCTCGGCTATAGGATATTCTTTGAATAATTTAAATAGATCTATTATTAGAAATATATTGGATGAAGAGGAATCAATCATTTCCGCATTTAATCGTCCCCCTGAAGAGATAAAAATTATGGAAGATTCGGGGGAACGCTTGCTTATTATATTACCCTCAGGAAAGAATAACATTAGAATAGATACTTTTATCTCCGTTTTGAAGGAGAAATTTGAACTTTCTCTAAAACTAACTGACGTTGAAAAAACAATTTTGTTTTTATCTCATAGTAATGAGACAATAAATGCTGATAAATATCTAGATTTTTTAAGCGAGAAGTCTTTTTTTTAGCACAATAGGTTGCGAGTTGTTTTTTTGTTGCAATTATATAATGTAATATGATAATCTATACTAGCCGCACAAAAAAGGCTTTATTAAGGTGTCTTTACACCGCCTTAATGGCGAGTTCCTAGAGGGAGGTAGATAAGTATGTACGCGATAGTAGAAACAGGTGGGAAACAATATAAGGTTTCAACCGGTGACACATTGAAGGTTGAGCTTCTTTCCGTAAATCTTGGTGAGATTATCAAATTACCATTGTTATTGGTTAGTAACGAAGGCAAGATTATGACTGGCGATAGTCTTTCTGGAAAGTATGCAGAAGCTGAAGTTGTATTCCATGGCAAAGCGAGAAAGATTGACATTTTCACATATAAGGCAAAGAAAAATGTGCGTAGAAGAAAAGGTCATAGACAGCCTTATACAGAAATAAAAATCAATAATATTGTTCTTTAGATGATTTCTGTAAAGTTAAAAAAATCTCCTGATAACAAGTATATTGTAACAGTTCTTGGACATTCAGGATATGCAAAAGCTGGAAGAGATATAGTATGTGCGGCTGTCTCTGCGATTACTCAAGGAGCAGTTGTAGGATTAAGAAAAGTACTTAACGAAAGTGTTACGGTTAAAAGTTCTGAAGGATATTTATCATTTGAAGTAGAAGACAATGAAAGAACTAGAATAATTATTCTTACTATGTCAGAAGCTATAAAGGATCTTATTGAACAGTACCCCAAACACATAAAAATGGAGGAATAAGAAATGTTTATTAATATTCAACTTTTTGCGCACAAGAAAGGTGGCGGAAGTTCAAAAAATGGAAGAGATAGTAATGCGCAAAGACTGGGGACAAAAAGAGCTGATGGGCAGTTTGTTCCTGCTGGGTCAATATTGGTTAGGCAAAGAGGAACGAAAATCCATCCCGGGAATAATGTGGGAAGAGGAAAAGACGACACTTTGTTCGCACTTGTTACAGGCGTAGTAAGATTTGAGAGAACAGGAAAGACGAAAACTCAAGTAAGCGTTTATTCTGAAGCCGAAGCGTAACAAACAAGGAATCTCAGTTCTAATGAAATATAGCTTTATTAAAAATGGAATTGAGGTAAATGATAAAAGTGAATTCAACCCCAAGCACATTTTAGAGTGTGGACAAGTTTTTAGATACCAAAGTGAGAGATTGGGATACAAAATTTGGACAAAAAATTCAGTTTGTTACTTGATTTGCAAAAAAGGGCATGATATAATTAGCACAAACAACCGAGAGGAGTTTGTGCATTTTTTTGATTTGGATAGAAATTATTCTGAGATAAAGGAAAGACTATCCGAATATCCATTTATGCAAAATGCAATCGAACATGGTTACGGCATTAGAATTTTAAATCAGGATCCTTTCGAGATGGTTTTATCTTTCATCCTTTCTTCAAATAATAACATACCAAGAATTAAAGGAATTATTGAAAGATTGTGCGAGCGGAGTGGAGGAACGACCGATTGTGGGTTCCAATTTCCTTCCCCAGATCAATTGAAAAATAAAAGCATATCTTTTTTTCAGGATCTAGGTGCAGGATATAGAGCCAAATACTTATACAATACGGTAGATGCAATTAATAATGGCTTCTCTCTTGACATTCAAGGAATGACAACAATGGATGCGAGAAAGCATCTGATGAGACTGACTGGAGTGGGGAGAAAGGTAGCTGATTGTGTTCTATTGTTTGGATATCATAAAACCGATGTATTCCCGACTGACACTTGGATAGACAAGATATTTGTAGAGTTATTTGGCGAAAATAATTTTACTCGGGAACAAAAAGCAGATTACTTATCGGATTATTATGGTGAATTAAGTGGTTATGCCCAGCAATACCTTTTTTACAAGAGGAGAAGCGGGAATAAAATAAAAATAGATTGTATTTCGGAGGATTAAAATATGAACAAACCCAAAATGATTGTGCTTGCAGACATAGCAGCCTTGAAAGTATCGTGTGTTGGTTTTCAACAGATTATTAAGAACCTTGAAACCAAATTTGATGTTGTTTCTTGTAAGTTTTATGGATATGTTGCCAAACGTAATCGTGACTACAATGAATACATCGCCGCTAACGGTTTCGAAACATCTTTGCCGAGTGCAAGTAGACGTAGAAATAAGCTAGACAGTCGCCAGGTAATTGACAGCGCCGATGTTGCCGCAGTAGGTAAAATTGATGCTGTTGGATTAATCGTTGGCGAAGGAGACATTCTTCCAGTAGTAAATATGTTTAGTTCTAAAGGAATTGATACTTACGACATAAACATTAATGAAGGAAAGTATACATATGCTTATACAGGGTTTATTGCAGTACCTATTTCTGCCTTGAGAGAAGGTTATGCTGCTCCCCCGACAAGAAAATCTCAAACTTCAGTTGCTCCTAAAAAAGCGCCAAAGCCAGTTGTCCAACCAGTTAAGAAGCCAGAGAACCCATATGTTGCTGAAGCAAAGAAAATCCTTGACGCAAGCGATTTGATGAATAAATATCGTAGATAAGACTGAATAGTATAATTTATACAGACCTCGAAAGGGTCTGTATTTTTTTTGTATCCAAAGATACTTTAGTAGGAAAATTAAAGAGTACGAACTATCCTTTTGTTTGAATTTTTTTATGTTAGTGGTATAATAAAAAGATTGATTTTTAAAGGAGATGAAAATTGGCTAGAGTCGCTATTGAAAATGAAACTTGTAAAGGATGTGGCATATGCATAAGTGTATGCCCTGTGAAGATAATAAAAATTTCAAATACAAAAACAAATAAAGCAGGATATCTTATTGCAGAAGTGATAGAAGATAAATGTATCGGATGTTGTTCATGTGCGATTATGTGTCCTGATTCAGCAATTTCAATATTTAAGGAGTAGGAGGCAGTACAATGAAGCAACTGATGAAGGGAAATGAAGCTATTGCCGAAGCTGCTGTTAGAGGCGGATGTAGGGCATTTTTCGGGTATCCCATTACTCCTCAGAACGAAATTCCGGAATATATGAGTTTTAGAATGTCCGAGGTAGGAGGTGTTTTTCTACAAGCTGAGAGTGAGATTGCTGCAATTAATATGGTTTATGGCGCAGCAGGTTCTGGGGCCAGGGCGATGACCTCGAGTTCAAGCCCAGGAATTAGTTTAAAACAAGAGGGAATCAGCTATATATGTGGGGCTGATTTGCCCTGTGTGATAGTAAATATGGTCAGAGGAGGCCCAGGGCTTGGAGGAATATTGCCTGCGCAGTCAGATTATTTCCAGGCGGTTAAAGGGGGCGGACACGGTGACTATCATATGCTTGTATATGGACCTAGTACTGTTCAAGAGGCCGTGAATATTATGTACAATGCTTTTGATAAAGCAGATAAATATCGTCTCCCAGTTATGCTTCTTGGGGATGGGATGCTCGGCCAAATTATGGAAGCTGTAGAATTACCCGAGATGAAGGACATTAATTCCTTCCCCAAAAAGAAATGGGCGACAGATGGAAGCGGAATTGGGGCTGAAAGAAGGGTGATCAACTCACTATTTATTGATCCAGATTCTTTAGAGAAACAGAATTATAATCTATTCTCAAAGTATGAGTTGTTAAAAAGAGATGAAACGCAATACGAAGAGTACATGATCGAGGATGCAGAGTATATTTTGGTTGCTTACGGTACTGTGGCAAGAGTGTGTCGCAGCGCAGTAGATATTTTGAGAGGGAGAGGAATTAAGGCCGGGCTTTTTAGACCAATTACATTGTTCCCTTATCCAACAGATAGATTGTTTAAAATAGCCGACAAGGAAGAATTAAAATTTTTTATCTCAGTAGAATTATCTATGGGCCAAATGATTGAAGACCTAAAGTTAGCCGTTAATGGAAAGAAAAAAGTTAATTTTTTTGGTAAGGTAGGCGGAAATGTGATGAGTCCAGAAGATATAGTGGATAATTTAATTTCAAAAATTGAGGAGAACTGATGGAAATATTATATAAAAAATCTAAAATGCTTACAGATACTCCGTTAAGTTATTGCCCTGGATGTACTCATGGTATAGTACACAAACTTATTGCTGAAACGCTTGAGGAAATAGGGGCAGAAGGGAATGTAATTGGAATTGCGCCTGTGGGGTGCTCAGTATTTGCATATAAGTTTTTTAACTGCGATATGCAACAAGTTGCGCATGGACGGGCACCTGCTTGTGCAACTGGGATAAAGAGGTGTAATCCTGATAAAATAGTGTTTGCGTATCAAGGGGATGGAGATATAGCAAGTATTGGAACTGCTGAAATCATTCACGCCGCCGCCAGAGGTGAGAATATAACTGTAGTGTTTATCAACAATGCTATTTACGGGATGACAGGAGGACAGATGGCACCCACGACCTTACCTGGTCAAAAAACAACTACCTCACCTTATGGCAGGATTGTTGGGGTAAACGGGAATCCCATTAGATTAAGTGAGATGATTGCTACACTGGATGGTCCTTGTTTCGTTTCTAGGGTTTCTGTAACAGACCCTGTAAATGTTAGAAAAGCAAAGAAGGCGATTAAAAAGGGCTTTGAAAATCAAGTGAATAAAAAGGGTTTTTCTTTGATAGAAGTATTATCAAATTGTCCAACTAACTGGCACATGTCTCCAGTACAGTCACTAGACTTCGTAAAGAATGAGATGACAAAAACGTTCCCATTAGGTGTGTTTAAAGACTGTTAGGAGGGTTAAAAATGGAAAATAAGGTTATAATCGCAGGTTTTGGTGGACAGGGTGTTTTGAGCTTAGGGCAACTAATAGCCTATGCTTCCATTGAGGAGCAAAAGGAGGTAACATGGCTTCCCAGTTATGGCCCTGAGATGAGAGGAGGAACGAGCAATTGTAGTATCGTTATAAGTGATAAAATAATTGCCAGCCCCATTGTTGACCGGGCAGATTGCGTGATAGTGATGAATAGACCGAGCCTTGAAAAGTTTTCTCCAAAAGTAAAAGATGGGGGGATATTAATTATTAATAGCTCACTTATCCCAGACTCTTATGAGAGATCAGACATCTGTGTTATAAAGATAAAAGCCAATGATTTTGCTGAAGAAACAGGGAGTATAAAAAATGCAAACCTAGTTATGTTAGGAGCTTTTGTTGGCAAAAGTGGCGTTTTTTCGGTGGAAACGATTTCAAAAGTAATTGATGAAAAGTTTAGTGGAAAGCCAAAATTGATTCCTGGAATTAAAGAAGCATTTAAGATTGGATATGAGATTGGGCAAAAATACTGAAACATTGACATGGATTATCAATGTTAATTATGTGGCCTCTAGATTATTAATAAGAAAGTTTGATATAAGGGGATAATATGAGAAGATCCGGAGTTTTATTACCGTTATCTGCTCAAATGGGTGAATTTGGGATAGGTGATATGGGCCAAAACTCTCGCTTTTTTTTGGATTTTATAAAACAAATGGGCTTTTCCATTTGGCAAGTTCTTCCAGTTACAGCAATAGGTAATGGGAATTCTCCCTATAGTGGTTTTTCCGCATTTGCAGGGAACCCCTTACTTATTGACTTATATTCTCTTGAGGGGCTGTTATCTTTTGAAGAAATCGCATCGGCTAAAATAGACTCTCCATATAAAGTGGATTACATTAAATCTAAGGAAAACAAAACAAGATTACTAAAATTAGCTTTTTCCCGTTGTAATGAAGAATATAAAGAAAGGATTAATGCTTTTGTCTTAGAGAATTCAATTTGGGTGAGAGATTATGCCCTCTATTCCGCGATAAAAGAGGATATAGGGAATGAATGGTATGAATGGGATAATCCAATTAAACTAAGGGATTTTAAAACAATAGAGCATCTAAAGATACTTTTAAACGAAGCTATTCAATATTTTTATTTTGAGCAATATGTGTTTTTTTCACAATGGTTAAATTTGAAAAAATATGCTAATTCTATAGGAATAAAAATATTAGGAGATATGCCAATATATATATCTTATGATTCTGTCGATCTCTGGGTAAATAATAAAGATTTTTTGTTGGATGAAAATCTAAAGCCTAAATTTAAATCTGGAGTTCCACCGGATTATTTTTCTACGGAAGGACAGTTTTGGGGTAACCCGTTATATGATTATAAAAAAATGGAATCTAATGCATTCAAATGGTTAGTATCTAGAATTCAACATAATTTAAGCCTTTATGATATTTTAAGAATAGATCATTTTAGAGGATTATATGAATATTGGTCAGTTCCTTCTAACGCAACTTCGGCAAAAGAGGGAAAATGGGAGAAAGGGCCAGGTCACGCTCTTTGGGATAACTTTAATACAGACTCTCTTAAAGATAGAATAGTGGCAGAAGATCTTGGGATAATTGATGAAAAAGTTTCCCAATTTAGAAAAGAATTAGGTTTTCCAGGAATGAGAGTAGTGCAGTTTGGTTTTGATGGGGATAAGAATAATCTTCATCTTCCACATAACTATGAAAGCGATACATATGCCTATACTTCAACTCATGACAATCCACCAACTCTTGCTTGGCTATATAGTCTTTCTGCTGAAGAAAGGTCGCGCGTGTTGGATTATTTTGGTTTTTTTGAGACTGACTGGGGATCGGGGGGAAGACAAGCTCGAAGTACCAAACAAATAGCTAGGGTTTTATTATCCTCCACAGCAGAAAATGTAATTATCCCATTGCAAGATTTGTGTTCCTATGGAGCAGACACAAGGATTAACATTCCCGGGGAACCATTAGGGAATTGGGAGTACAGATGTACTCTCTCATCATATGAGGATATAGATGTTGGATTTTTTGCGCATTTGAACAATATTTACGGAAGGGTTTAGAATGGCCTTAATTTATTTAAAAGTTAATCCATCGAACACTGATGAACTAATATCAGATGCCTATTCTTTGTACAACGATCTTTTTAATCCGGGGGATAAACCTGCTTCTTCAATAAAGATTTTTAGGGAAGGAGGAAAACCGGAAATTGAGGGGTTTCAGGGCTATATCAGTGTATCTCACTCAAACAATATTTATGCCTGTATAATAGATGATAGTCCGGTTGGAATTGATGTTGAAATACATAGGGATCTTGATTTTACAAAAATTTCTAAAAGGTTTTTTCCACAAATCATCAGTAATTCATTAGATTTTTATAAACATTGGTGCAGAGCTGAGGCAATAGCAAAAAGCAGAAATATTCCCCTCATTTATACCTTGAATATGAATCTAGAAAAAGAAGCAAAAGTAATTGATGTTTTTGAAAATATGACAATATGTTATGAAAGTTGCTCAATTCCAATTCTTTATTATAAACCGTAGTAGCAATGATACCCTCTTCAAATTGACTTTTTTGTTGACGATATGTATAATTGTGAACATATTTGGTTTATACGTGTGGTGAAATGCGCAAGTTATTGCTAATAATAATATTTATCATTTTTTTGGTTTCAGCTGCAATTTTTTCTGGATGCAAACCCAGTGAGAATACAGAGACATTTGATGTAGATATTAACTTGACTGCGATTGAAAAACCAACCACTCTTCCTGAATATTCTTTAGAGATAGAATGGTTTGATTCTAATGGGGATACAACCTCCTTTGTGAAAAATAAACCTGTTATGATTCTTTTTAATGGCTATTCTGAGTATAGCCGGAAAGAGAGCTTAACCCTTCCAGAAGATATGTATGGTCCCTCAAGCACTGTTGTTAGCAGCGCAATATCTTCAAGCTTAAAAAGGAATCTAAGCTATTATTGGAAAAAACTTGTCCCTCAGTTTAATGTGGGCGTTTTTCATTATGAAAACTTTGCCGATGATGATTTAGATAATTTGAATTCAAAGATTTACCAGTCTTCTGCATGTTCATACAAAATCGGTGATGAGGTTATTTCTCCTGTAGATTTCAACTTAACTGAGGCATTTTTCTTTGCTTGGAAGAAAATTATTGATCAAAATCTACTTACTGGTAGTGATGGTATGAGTATATTAGAGGTAAGATTTATTGGGAACTCAGTTGGTTCCAATTTAGCGATTTCTTGCGCTGATTATTTGTTTGCCGCTTCCGAGCAAGGTCTAATATCTTCATCGTATGTTCCAAATAGACTAACACTTACGAACCCTTGGTTTTCAAATGATGAAGATTCTTCTACTACCGTAGATTTTCGAAAGGATGTAAGAATTGAAACTGCGTTAAAGTATAACGAAAAGCGTATTGGTGAACTGTCAGAAAACGGCGTTGTATTTGAAATAATAGAGGGAGACCCCAATTATTACAAGAGTTATTCGAATAAATACGATGGATGTACTGAATTAGTTTTCGGGGAAAGCACTAAACTTGTTTGGGAAAAAGGGGAAGACACTGACTTATATGATTCTATAAAGAGTAAGTCTGCATACTTGACCTTTACTGAGACTTTTAGTAATCAGTATTCAGATGCATACAAAAAATATGACAGGGCGGTTTTAGACTGGTATCTATATTCTGCGGGGGGAAGTGATAGTAGCAGTATTACTACTTTACGTGCAGGGTTTAAACCCGTTTATGATTCTTGGGGACATCCTTCTGTGACTCACAACAGTTATACAGAGAGCACCACAAACGGATATTCCATGAAATATGGTATCAGCGCTTGGACTCCGACCATATACATTAGAGCAGTACGGGGAATAGAATACAGCATGAAAATTTATAATTCCGCAGGCTCAACAGATAATGTTATGACAAAATTTCAGTCTGAAGCAAGACAGATGTCAAATATGACTATGGAAAACGGTTTTTTTGTTTGTGGGTATATATATCAATCTGATATTTCTAGTTCATTTGTGGATCTTCGTCCTGGCAAGGGACTCTCAGGCTATACCTTTAGTATAGTAGCAACCCCCGACGAAGAATATTCAACAACCGAACAGATATTTACTATCACAACAGAAAAGGATGGTTTCTATAAGTGTTTACTCAATGAAGATTTATATGCATGCAATATTAAGATTAATTTAGTTGCTCCTTCCCCAAATCATCAGTTCTATCCAGAGGATGATATAAAAACTGGTAATGTATGGGAGTTGTCGGATGAGAACTCAATAGGTCGAAATGGTATATCTGCAAGCATGTACGGGACTGAAAATAGCAATTTTTATATTATGATTAGAAACTGTGGTTTCCTCATACAAGAATAATTTTTTCGTTTTCATGATGTAAATTTTTCATCAGTCGTTTGTCTAGGCTTGAACAGTCGTGCATGATTTTTATTTTTTTAATTAATCAAGACCTTTTTACTATATTTTTAGGTTTTCAAGAGATATTGAAACCTGCATGTTTACTTGGTATAATATAAATGGTCTAGGAAACGTTGGGTTAAGCTGAATTGAAACCCCAATTAATACACAGGGCATACGAAGTCCTTCCATTCAGTTATGTCAGGCCTCCCGAGGGTACTCGATGTCAGAGGAAGACAGAGTGTCTGGAATAGTTAGCCCACCTGCTTCGTGCGGGTTTGCGTATTGCTTGATTTTAACGAATCTTAGCTAGGGGCATATTGAAAAATATGCTCCTTCTTTTTATTCAGTCTCTTTTTTTATTTGATATAATTCCTACAATAATGTAAACTAACAATGGAAAAATACAAATTTGATTATTCAAGGAGGATTACAATGGAGTACACAAATGAAGTGGAAAAAATGTTTTGCGTAACAAAAGGATGCAACCACGGACCGGCTCCAATACCTGAAGAGGGAAAGTGGGTCCAGGCGAAGGAAATAAAGGATATCAGCGGGTTAACTCACGGAGTTGGTTGGTGCGCCCCTCAACAAGGAGCCTGTAAATTAACTTTAAACATAAAGAACGGTGTAATAGAAGAAGCTTTGGTCGAAACCCTAGGATGTACTGGGATGACTCACTCTGCTGCAATGGCTGCAGAAATTCTTACTGGAAAGACCATACTGGAAGCGCTGAACACTGATTTAGTTTGTGATGCAATTAATACTGCGATGAGGGAATTATTTTTGCAAATAGTATATGGAAGAAGCCAGTCAGCTTTCTCTGAAGGTGGTCTTCACATTGGAGCTGGGCTTGAAGATCTTGGAAAAGGATTGAGAAGTCAAGTTGCCACTATGTATTCTACTTCAAAAAAGGGAGTAAGGTATCTAGAGATGGCAGAAGGTTATGTTACGAGACTTGGATTAGATAGCAATAACGAAGTAATTGGCTATGAGTTTGTAAAACTAGGGCCAATGATGGAACAAATTACAATAAAAGGAATATCTCCAGAAGCAGCATTAAAGAGTTGTACTGGTAAATATGGTCGGTTTGATGAAGCAGTAACTATCATCAATCCAAGAGTCCAATAAGGGAGGTTTTCAATGAGTATAAGTTTTGAAGGATTTGAAAGAAGAATAGCAAAAATATCTGCGTTTTTAGAAGGAGCAGGGATTTCCGGACTAGAGGAAGCAAAAAATATTTGCCTACAAAAAGGTATTGATGTAGAAAAAATAGTAAAGGGAATACAACCAATCGCCTTTGAAAATGCGGTTTGGGCATATACTGTTGGCTGTGCGTATGCAATTAAAAATGGTATTCATAAGGCTTCTGCCGCGGCCGAGGCAATTGGATTGGGCCTGCAGGCTTTTTGTATCCCTGGTTCAGTAGCTGACGTTAGAAAAGTCGGAATTGGACATGGGAATTTAGCTGCGATGCTTTTAAGAGAAGAAACTCAATGTTTTGCTTTTGTTGCTGGACACGAGAGTTTTGCCGCTGCAGAGGGAGCAATAGGAATTGCAAAGTCAGCTAATAAAGTACGAAAGAATCCGCTAAGAGTAATTCTTAATGGTCTTGGAAAAGACGCGGCTTATATAATTAGCAGAATAAATGGTTTTACTTATGTTCAAACAAAATATGATCAATGCACTGATGAACTTACAATAGTAAGGGAAGTTGCTTTTAGTGAAGGTGAGAAAGCTAAGGTCAGATGTTATGGGGCAGATGATGTGAACGAAGGTGTTGCGATTATGATAAAAGAGGGTGCCGATGTAGGAATTACAGGAAATAGTACAAACCCAACAAGATTTCAACACCCAGTCAGTGGAACTTATAAAAAATGGGCAATTGAAAATGGAAAGAAATACTTTTCTGTTGCAAGTGGTGGTGGAACGGGTAGAACCTTACACCCTGATAACATGGCGGCAGGGCCTGCTTCCTACGGTTTAACAGACACTATGGGAAGAATGCATGGTGATGCTCAATTTGCTGGGTCTAGTTCTGTCCCTGCACACGTTGAAATGATGGGATTAATAGGAATGGGTAATAATCCTATGGTCGGAGCCACAGTTGCAGTTGCAGTTGCGGTTGAAGAACATTCAAAATAACTTTTAGAGAATTGTGGATTTTTATATCCACAATAATGCTAATGTAGCACAGTCGGTAGTGCGGTTCACTCGTAATGAACAGGTCGCTGGTTCGATTCCAGTCATTAGCTCCAAAAACACCCCAGTTAATAGGGGTGTTTTTAATGAAAAGTGATACGTTTTTTTAAAAAAAGTAGGGTGAAATAGTAAGTTATAAGTATTTAGCGTAAAATATCGATATTTATTCTCCCATCTTTTATTTCGATATTTCGATCTGCTTTTTCAGCAATTCTTCTGTCGTGTGTGATAATTATAAAGGTCGTGCCAAACGATTCATTTACTTTTCTAAGCAGGGTATATATTTTTTCAGTTGTATCCGAATCTAAATTACCAGTAGGCTCATCTGCAAGTATTATTGCTGGATTATTGATTAATGCGCGGGCTATTGCGGTTCTTTGTTGCTGCCCACCTGACATTTTAGTAGCAAGATTATTTTTTACTTTTGTAAGACCTACTAATTCTATTAGCTCATTTGCTCTTTCGACTATTTCTTTCGAAGGTTTTGAGTTTTTCATCAAGTATGGTATCAAAATATTTTCAAAAGCAGTGAACTCTGGTAAAAGATAGTGAAACTGAAAAATAAAGCCTAATGTTTGATTTCTTAAGTCGGCCAACTCAGCTCTTTTCATAGAATCAGTGCGGATATTATTAATATGTACTTCACCTGAGGTGGGTTTATCAAGAGTGCCAATTATATTTAGCAGAGTACTCTTCCCGCTTCCTGATTCTCCAATAATAGAATTAAAACTACCTTTTTCGATATTGAGATTTACATCATATAGAACTTGTGTTTTAAATTCTCCATTGCCATAAATTTTGTTTATATTTTTTAGTTCAAGTATATTATCCATTTCTAATCACCTCAATAGGATTTAGGTTTTTCGATTTAGCTGCAGGCAAAAGGGAAGCAAGAGTTGATGCAGTAATTGCTATTGCGCCGGAAAGAGCAATAAATCCTGGGTCTAATTTCATTGGGATAAGGGGTGTACCGTCAGGATTTAGAGCAAAAGTGGTAAAGGCAACGATAAGCAAAATTCCTAGCAGTAGACCAACTATCGCTCCCATCAAGCCTAGCAAGAAGCCCTGAGTAAGGAAAATTATACTCGACATGCCATCTTTTATTCCCATAGCCTTGAGTATGCCTATTTGTTTTTGACGTTGAATTACGGAAATAATTAGCACGCTAGCGATGCTCAATACTACTGAAATTACTACAAACACTTGGATCATTAAACTTGAAATTGTTTGCCCATTTAATCCCGAAAGCAAACTCTCGTTTTGTGCCTTCCAATCCACTGCTCTTAGCAAGGAGGCGGGAGGTAGAGCTGCAGTTACTTCGGGCAATATCGTGTCAGAAGCAAACACATCAAGTAATTGGATTTCAATTGTAGAGGCTATCGTACCGGTATCAAATAAGTCTTGAACAGTATTAATATCGGAAACTACCCAGGTTTTATTTAAAGAAGATACTTTTAAATCGAAAATTCCTGTTATAGTTACTGTTTCTGTTTTATATGAATCTCTTGTAGCAATAGATATTTCAAATTGATTCCCTACAGTATAGCCAAGGGTTTCGGAAAATTCTTTTCCAACGATTACCTCGTTAGGCAGGGAAGGCATATTCATGGTTGATTTATCGATGAAAGAATCACTAAACTTATAAATCGTGTCAGCTTTATCAAGTGTCAGTCCTCGAACAAGAATGTATTCTGAAGAGTCGTTTTGACCTTCAGCTCCCTCAACGACAATAAAGGCTGTCTTATCTAGCGAAGCAGATGCTACCTTGATTCCGTCGATGGCAGAAACGGTTTGTATAATGTCTGCATAGTTATCAATATTTTTATCCGTTTCAGCAGAAGAGATTGTGATATGTGAAGTACTGCCTACTGTTTTATCGACTAAGCTCGCTTGTAATCCTTGTATTAAAAGTCCAATAAAAAGCTGAACAGAAACCCCAATGGCTATTCCAAGAGTAATTAAAATAGTTTGACCTTTTGAAGATTTGAGGAATCTTAATGCAATTTTAAACGGAAGTAGCATATTATTTATCCTCCTTCATTGTGTTCCCGAGGTTCCAGATGTCCTCAAATGTGTGGAGGAGAATGTCCGCTCCGATTGATGATACTGCAGAAGGATTATTGTTGAATGCCTGGCCTCCAACTGCAATTAACACACTGTTTCCAGCCTTTTCTTTGATTGCAGTGATGGTTTTCTTGGCAGATACTAAATTATAGTAATTTGTAATGCTAAGTGCAAAAATATCGATTTTTTTATAATTCAAAGCATTAATAAACTCTTCCTTTGGGGTGCTTGCTCCAACATAGATACTCTCAAATCCAGCCAAAGAGAAAAAATCAGAAATCATCCGTGCTCCGATTTCGTGATATTCACCATCAGGGCAAATGACAGCAACAGTCTTTCCATTTGTAGACTTAATATCATTTCTTATTTTTACAATAAATGGATACGCGTTTTCAAGGATAGTTCTTACAATAGAGCTTCTAATATGCTCTTTCCATATACAAATATTTCGATCGGCTATGCTACATCCTATCTCATTAAGTGCTCGTGCTAATATTTTCGTATAAACATTTACGATATCATTTGGTGATGATGCATTTTGAAACAGAGACATTATAAAAGATACACAATTTTCTTTATCTTCTTTATCCAATAGGGTTGAAAATTTTTCATAAAAAATATCCATACTAACCTCCTCCTTTACCTACAGATAGATATTATGTTTAATAAAAGATTATGTCAATGCTATTTTTCAATAATGCCTCTCTATTGTGACTTTGATACATTAGAAACTTATTATCATTATATGGTAAATTTTCGGTATTTACATGATATTTTACATGTGATAAAGTATTTAAGAGAGATGGAGGATATATGGAGATTTCACAAAAAGTAAAGCTATTAAAGATTCTTGAAATATTAACTTTTAACACTGATGAGGATCATCCTTTAACTACCAAAGAGATTTTAATAAAATTAAATGATATGGGAATCAAATGTGACCGTAAAACGCTTTATAATGATATTGAGGTTTTAAACGCTAATGGATACGAGATACTTGTCGAGAGAAAGAACTACAATGAGTATAAAATTGTTGACAGGACATTCGAAGTCCCGGAAATTAGAATATTAATTGATGCAGTTACTTCAGCCAACTTTATTTCTCAAAAAAAGACCGATTTGTTAATTAAAAAAATGGGCTTGTTGGTTGGCTCTCCCAAACATAGTGAATTAAAAAGTTCATATAACTGGGTTAATCACTCAAAAACAACTAACGAATGTGTATATTACTCTATTGATTATATTGACAGAGCGATTCACGATAACAAGAAGGTTTCTTTCCAATATTTTGATATTGACATTTCTGGGAAAAGAGTTTTTAGAAAATCTGGGGAAAGATATTTTTTGAATCCGTTGGCTTTGGTTGTTAATGAAAGCAAATATTATTTAATTGGATTTTCTGATAAGTATAAAGATACATCAATATTTAGAGTTGATAAAATGGATAGAGTGGAAATCGAGTCTGAAGACAGAACAGATATTTCTTGTCTAAAAGATTATGATCTTGAGAAAATGATGACTGAAACAATTAGAATGTTTACCGGAGATAAGAAGAAGGTTCATCTTATTTGTGAAAATTCTCCCGATATAATTGTGCAACTCAAAGATCAATTTGGAGACTCGATTTCCATGTTTGAAATGCCTAACAACAAGTTCTCAGCCCATTTTGAAGCAAGAATTAGTCCAACGTTTTACAGTTGGGTTTTTACCTATCAGGATAAAATAAAAATTGTTGCTCCTGCTGAAGTGGTGGAAGAGTACAAGAAGCAGTTAAATAAATCCCTATCACAGTATTAATTTTTAATCATAGAAAATTTTTCTATTGGAAGGATTTTTTCTGAAAAACAATGAATTTTTGTAATTTTCTCAAAATATTTTGATAAAAAAAGTTGCATATAGCAACTAATAGTATTGTGGTGGAGATAAGGGGATTCGAACCCCTGGCCTATGCATTGCGAACGCATCGCTCTACCAACTGAGCCATATCCCCAAATGTATTTGACAGGAAGAATTATATCAAAAGGGATTGTTGAAAGTCAATTAACATAGACTTAATTTCAATTGCGTTGTATCTTAAAATGAATATATAATTTAAGAAAAGGTGGGAGGATAAATATGAAACTATTATATACAGGAAAGACCAAAAATGTTTACAGCTTAGAGAATGGTAACAATCTTTTGGAGTTTAAGGATGATGTAACTGGAAAAGACGGAAAATTTGATCCAGGTGAAAACTCAATCGGGTTAAAGATTGAGGGGATAGGCAAGGCAAACCTTAAAACTTCTGTTTTATTCTTCGAAAAACTTAAACAAGAGGGAATAAAAACCCACTACATTAGTGCCGATTTTGAAAAAGGAACTATGGAGGTATTGCCTGCAAAGGTATTTGGAAAAGGTCTTGAAGTAATTTGCAGATTAAAAGCGACCGGAAGTTTCATAAAGAGGTATGGTGATTATATCCAAAATGGTACAACGTTAAAAGACGGGTATGTTGAAACAACTCTAAAAGATGATAAAAGAGGTGATCCATTAATTACTGCAGAGGGTCTTGAAGCCCTGGAGATAATGGACTCAAGACAGTTTAAAAGTATGAAAAAACAGACATTGAAAATCACAAAGATAGTATCCGAGGTTTTAGAGTCTAAGGGTATGGATTTATGGGATATTAAGTTTGAATTTGGATATAGTGGAAAGAAAGTAATTCTAATCGATGAGATTTCTAGTGGGAATATGAGAGTATATAAGGATGGGCAAATCCTGGACCCTGTAACATTAACCTCTCTTATTAACGGCTAATTTTGTGACATAAGATACAGAAAACGATGAAATTTGTTATTCAAAGGGTAAACCATGCCAAACTATTTGTTGATGGGAAACTGATTTCCTCAATTGGAAAAGGAATTTGTGTATATCTGGGCATTTCTAAAGACGACACTTCGGAAGATATATTAAAGTACGCAAAAAAAATTGTTGCCTTAAGAATATTTGAAAACAACGATGGAAAAATTGGATTATCTATTAAAGACATTAGTGGAGAAATTTTATTAATATCACAATTTACCCTTTTGGCTGATTCCTGGAAAGGGAATAGACCAGATTTTTCTTTTGCGGCAACGGCGGCCAATGCTTTAGTTTTATATCAGGGTTTCGCCGATGCAATTAAAGCCCAAGGTGTACCGATTTGTCTTGGGTCTTTCGGAGCTCATATGACCATTGAACAAGATAATGATGGCCCGTTCACTTTAATCCTTTAACACTGTATTTCATAAGCTTTTTCAAGTAACATAGCAAAATAACAGTACTATTTTTCGTACTAACAACGCTTTTTTTAGAACAAGAAAAATTTTTAGTAATTGTAAAGCATTTTCTAATTTTGTTATTTATCACGCATTGACACTTTGATAAGTGAGTGTTAGAATAAGAAAAATTGTCTAGGAGGGTTATATGGCAAAAGACTTTTTAAGCTGTTTTAAGAAAGATGGTAGTTATCATTATTCCCCAAAAGAAATAGTACTTGCTTTTCAGCATATGTTTGCTATGTTAGGTGCAACAATTCTTGTCCCAATATTGACAAATATGAGTATTTCCATGGGTTTGATTGCCGCAGGGTTGGGAACAATTGCTTTTTATTTTATTACTCAAAAGAAAGTCCCTGTGTTTCTCGGAAGCTCATTTGCTTTTCTTCCCGCTTTAATTTCAATAGTAGGGAGCGGGAAGGTTAAGTATTCTGTCGAATGGCAAGACGCTATGGCAGTTGCCTCTCTTTGTTTGATTCTTGCGGGAGCAGTTTATATCGGTTTTTCTTTTATAATAAAAAAAGTGGGAGTTGAAAAGGTCAAGAAACTATTTCCTCCAGTTGTAATAGGGCCGGTAATTATCATAATCGGTATGATTTTAGCCCCAAAAATGTTCTGGAATAATATTATCATCAACTATGAACTGTTTGGAGGAAAGGCATGGCAACAATGGACAACAGCAGGTGTTACAGCGTTGTCAATAATCCTGACAAGTGCTTTTGCTAAACCAAAAAGCTTTTTAAAGGTTATCCCAGTGCTTATAGGTTTTGTTGTCGGGTATATTTATGCCGCGATTATCGGGCTTGTTTCGTACAAAAATGCTTTTAGTGTTGACAGGATTATAATTTTTCAAAACATTGGAAAAGAATTGTCTTTTTACAAAGGTTACGCAAATATGACGGGCGCTTCCTTTTTGAACGGCTTTTTAGCAATCGTGCCTATAGCTATTGTCACTTTCATGGAACATCTTGGGGATATTTCTGCAAATAGTGTTATTTGTCGTAAAGACTTCATGGTAGATCCTGGTCTCCATAGGACAGTTATGGGGGATGGTGTCGGAACTATGATTGCTGGTTTGATTGGAGGACCTTCTAACACGACATATGGAGAGAACACAGCTGTTTTAGCTATAACTCAAAACTATTCCCCAAAAAATATCTTTTTGGCTGCCATATTAGCTGTATTTTTTGGAATATTTTCTATTTTTGGAGACTTTCTTGCAACTATTCCTAGTGCAGTAATCGGTGGAGCATCCATAGTTCTTTTTGGTATGATTTCTGCTTCGGGGCTTCGTGCATTAGTTGATGGTAAGGTTGACTTTACCAACAGCAGAAATATGATAATTGTGTCAGTTGTATTATCAATTGGTCTTGGGCTTGGAGCAATGAGTTTGGCTGGAGATATCACGGGTAATAATAATTTAAAGATAATGATAGGAAAAATTGAAATATCACCTCTTGCTCTTTCCACACTTGCGGGAATTTTACTCAATCTGATTTTCCCCGAAAAGAGAAAAGGAGAAAAATCTGAAAACAAAGAGGATTCTTTGGAAGACAAGAAAAAGGGTGTTATCATCGAGGAAACAAAAGCTTCTTTAGATACTGATTCAGAAGTTCTAGATAATAGTGATGGTAGTGAGAAATCTGTAATTGAATAAGGAAAGTAAGGAGAAATAATGGAATTTGGACCAAATGTTACAGTATTTAATCATCCTTTAATTCAACATAAAATAGCTATTTTGCGGGACAAGAATACAAACACTAAGATGTTTAGGGAACTAGTAGCAGAGATTACAGCTTTAATGACGTTTGAATGTTTAAAAGATGTTCCTACCAGGGTCGTTACGGTCGAGACTCCATTAGAAACATGCCCACAAACTATGGTCTTAGAAAATTCGGTAGCAGTTATTCCGATATTAAGAGCGGGATTAGGTATGGTGAACGGAGTGCATATGTTATTTCCAACTGCACACGTTGGGCATATAGGCCTGTATCGTGATGAAAAGACTTTAGAGCCCCACGAATATTATTGTAAATTACCAGACGGAATCGAAGATAAATTATGTATTTTGCTTGATCCAATGTTGGCAACAGGAGGTTCCGTAAATGCTGCAATATCTCTACTAAAAAATAGAGGTTGTTTAAATATCAGATTGATGTCAATAATTGCAGCCCCCGAAGGAATCAAAAATGTTGTTAAAGAACATCCGGAAATTAAGGTTTTTGTGGCTACTTGTGACAGACAATTAAATGAAAACGGATATATCTTACCTGGATTAGGTGATGCAGGGGATCGGCTCTTTGGTACTAAATAGTTTGTAATAATTTAAAAAGGAAGGACTTTCAAGGAAGGTCCTTTTTTTGTTTATTCTAAGTTGCCTTATAATGTTCAAATAGATATAATTGAATACAAAGAGAGTTATTTATGATAAAAGAGCGCAAAAAAAAGGTTATTAGTGAATTACTCATATACCTCCTACTGGGGGCAATTAGTGTTTTACGATCTATTGCAACCTATTCGTTTATTGTTCCCAATGCCTTCGCTCCTGGAGGAATTGGAGGTATCGCATCTATAACTTACAATATAGTGGCGATATATAATTTGAATCTCGCAGATACAGTATTTAATCCCGCGGTAATTGTTCTCCTTTTGAATGTACCTTTACTAATCGCAGCGTTTTTACTGTTAAACAAACAATTTGTTCTTCGGACAATATATTGTGTTTTTTTATATGCAGGATTTATGGGATTGTTTTCAATCGTAGAATTTCCGATGTTTCAAGGAACTGGAATTGAAAGTGGAGTAGTAATTCTTGCCTCTTTGGCAGGAGGTGTTCTTAGCGGTGTATCGTTGGGAATAAATTTATTGACTAATAGTTCCGCAGGCGGGACCGATATCATAGCTAGACTTACTTCAAGGAAACTCCCACAATTCAATGTTAATTGGCTGATTTTTTTGTTTGACAGTGTAGTCGTACTGTTTTCAGGAATTGTTGGGTTTCTCAGAGAAGATTCAACCACAGATGCAAATAAAATTTTTATAAATGTAATGACTCCCATTCTTTATTCTTTTATCACTTTGTTTCTTACTTCTCAGGTTGCTGATTTTATCTCAAACGGCACTCAATCAAGTTTAGTTTTTAACATTATTACAAACAAATACCAAGACATGGGAAAAGCCATAATATCCGAGCTGAAAAGAGGTGCTACTGTTTTGAAGGGGCAAGGGATGTATACTAATGGGGAAAGAATTTTATTGATATGTGTAGTGAAAAGAAGACAATCTCAAGAACTAAAGAGATTAGTAAAACGAGTTGATCCAGAGGCTTTTATGTATGTAACGAAGGCCGCTGAAGTAAACGGCTATGGATTTCACGTTGCCACAGAAATCCCAGTAAAAATTAGTCACAATAAGATGAAATAGTGAATAAGAAAAGGAAGAAATGCAAAATTTACAAATATTGGGTTATGTACTAAAGAAAATAGAGTTTGAGGTTAATGATTCTGCAAAAACATCAAAGGCGTTTAATATCCACCCGAATGTTCGGTTTGATATGGCTTTAAAAGGAGATTTGTGCAGACTCTCTATAAAAGTAAGCATAAGTAAAACTGAGCAGTTAGATACCCCATTTAATCTTGACGTGACTTTGGTAGGGGATTTTAAAATCATTAGGCCCATAAATATTCAAGAAATGACAAAAGAGGCGTCAGAGACTCTTTATCCATATGCTCGTAGTTCAATTTCGTCTCTTACCACAAATGCTAATATACCTCCTTACTATTTACCTTTCTTAGATTTTGATAAAATTACTAATTCTGTATCAAATAGTACCGATCAGATTAAAATTCGTCCATTGGATGAGGAGATATAATAAATATATGAAGATCGGGATTATCAGCGATGTTCATTCAAATCTAGAGGCTTTAAACAGCGCTTTGCTGGAACTCAAAGATTGTGATGAGATTATGTGTTTAGGAGATGTTTGCCATTTCGGGGCTGACACAAATGCTTGTTTTGATACGCTTCTTAACCTTAAAAATTTTTCGATGGTTAAGGGTAATCATGATGCATATTCAAATAAGCTTTTTTTAGGTAATTATGAAGCAAAAAATGAATTGGAGTCATATACTGAATATATGTTTAATAGAACAAATTCAGAATATCAAGCTTATATTAGGAATCTTCCTTACGTTGTTTCTAGAAATATTAATGGGACTCGAATAGCTTTTACTCACTTTAAATGGGTTACTTCAAATGAAACTGCCGCCGTTCCCGATTTGCCAATAAAAACCCAGGATTTGAAAAATATTTTCTCTGAAATTGAAGCTGAAATTGTTTTTTTTGGGCACACACATTATTCTCAGGATAATAAGTCACACAAAAATTCTGACGGGGGTATAATAAGATATATTAACTTTGGACCCCTCGGGACTCCGCACGTTTCTCCGGCTATGGCAAGATGTGGGGCTCTCGAAATAAATGATAAAGGGGATGTGAGGGTAGAAATGAAAGCAATCACATATGATAAATCTCTTGCTGTTTCGAAGATCTCAAAACTAGATCATCCGTTTATACCATTTATTTTGGGAAAGTTTTTTGGTAATTAAAAAAAGACGGAAATTGTTCCCGTCTTTTTTTCTTTTTAATCATTGATTGAATTGGATTATTTTAATCTCTCTTTTAAGTTCGCGAGTTGTTTGTAGAGCTGTTTTGGAAGAGTATCTCCAAACTTAGTCGTGTAGAAATTCTCAATTTCCTTTGCTTCTTCTGTCCACACTGATTTATCACTATCTAATATGGAAATTAGTTTTTCCTTTGAGAAGTCCAGGCCTTCAAGATTAATATCTTCAGCTTTTGGCATGAATCCGATAGGGGAATCGACAGCATCAATAGCATCTTCACACCGTCTCAAAATCCAATCTAAAACTCTCATGTTATCCCCGAATCCAGGCCAAATAAAATCGCCGGAATTATCAAGCCTGAACCAATTAACATTGAATATTCTTGGAGGATGGGATAATTTAGCGCCAATATTCAACCAATGCGCAAAATAATCAGCCATATTATAACCACAGAAAGGAAGCATTGCCATTGGATCATGTCTAACTACACCCACAGCGCCTGAAGCGGCTGCAGTTGTCTCTGAAGCCATAATTGAACCAATAAATACACCATGTTCCCAGTTATGAGCTTCGTACACAAGAGGTGCGGCCTTGGCTCTTCTGCCTCCGAATATTATTGCTGATACAGGTACTCCTTGGGGATTTTCGAACTCACTTGATATACAGGGGCAATTAATTGCCGGGGAAGTAAATCTGCTGTTGGGGTTCGCGCCCTTTATCAGTTTTCCTTCTGAATCGGTGAGACCGCCATACCATTTATTCCCAATCCAGTCTTCTGCATCTTTGGGTGGATTTTTATCTAATCCTTCCCACCATACTGTTCTCGTTTGAGGGATATAAACAACGTTTGTAAAAATAGTATCTTTTTGTGTTGAAATCAAAGCATTTGGATTTGACTTCATATTTGTTCCTGGGGCAACACCAAAGAATCCATTTTCGGGATTTATTGCGTATAATCTTCCATCTTTTCCAGGACGTAACCAAGCGATATCATCCCCAACTGTAAATACTTTATATCCTTTTTTTGTATATGTCTCAGGTGGAATTAACATTGCAAGATTCGTTTTCCCGCAAGCAGAAGGGAATGCTGCACAAATGTATTTAACTTCTCCATCAGGTTTTTGTACCCCAAGAATAAGCATATGTTCCGCCATCCAACCTTGTTTCCAAGCTTGATAAGAAGCTATTCTCAAAGCAAAGCATTTCTTTCCAAGGAGAACATTTCCACCATATCCACTGTTTAATGAATAAATCAAATTATCTTCGGGAAAATGGCATATATACCTGTTTTCCAAATCTAATTTTACTTTGCTATGAATACCTTTTACGAATTCTCCAGTTTTTTCAATACCAGCTAAAACATCAAGGCTTACTCTAGTCATAATTAGCATATTTAGAACAACATAAATGCTGTCAGTTAGTTCAATACCATATTTAGCAAAAGGAGAACCTATTTTTCCCATCGAGTAAGGAATAATATACATAGTTCTTCTTTTCATTCCACCCGTTGCAATCCCATCTAACATTTTATAAGCAGATTCGGGATCCATCCAATTATTTGTTGGCCCTGCATTTTTTTGTTCTTTTGAACAGATAAATGTTCTGTGTTCGACTCTTGCGACATCGTTAACAGCAGTCCTGTGATAAACGCATCCGGGCAGTAATTTTTCATTAAGCTTAATGATTTCTCCAGTGGAAGCAGCCTCCTCAGTAAGAGCAGCCTTTTGTTCTTTTGTTCCATCTATCCATACAATTCTATCTGGGGTCAATATCTTCGAGTATTTATCGATAAAATCAAGAATTTCTTTGTTGTTTGTGATGCTATTAGTCATATTTTAGAACCTCCTAAATTAATATAGTAATATTAACACAGTGATAAAAGATAAATCAAACATTATCCCCTTGTTAGAGACATAGTTATAGTTTGACTTAACAATGATATTGATAATATAATTACTAAACTAGTGCAAAAATTTTTAGTTTATTAGGAGAAAATGTAAATGAAAAATCCCTTTATCACTCTGGAAAAAGCTTTAGAAATTAAAGCAAAATATTCAACCCCTTTCCACATATATGATGAGAGTGGAATAGAAAACAATATAGGTAATCTTAAAAAAGCGTTTTCATGGAATAAAGGCTTTAAAGAATATTTTGCTGTAAAGGCTACACCAAATCCTGCGATCTTAAAAATAATGAAAAAGGCAGGTTTTGGGTTGGACTGTTCCTCACTCACAGAGTTGATGATGGCGGAAAGATTAGGTTTTTTCGGAGAAGATATAATGTTTTCGTCCAATGAAACTGCTGCTGAGGAATATATTTATGCAAAAAAACTTGGGGCAATTATTAATTTGGATGATATAACACATATTGACTTTTTAGAAAAACATGCAGGTATACCAGACAAGATTTCTTTAAGATATAATCCTGGCGGAGAGTTTAAAATTGGGACCCAAATTATGGGCAATCCTGCCGATGCAAAATATGGCTTGACAACAGAGCAAATGTACGAGGCAATTGAAATCTTGCAAAAAAAAGGAGTTCGTTCTTTTGGTATACATGCATTCCTCGCAAGCAATACTAAAGGTAATTCATATTATCCTGAACTCGCGGGGTTATTGTTTAAACTTATCCAAGATTTAAAGGAAAAAACAGGAGCTAAATTCGATTTTGTAAATCTTAGTGGAGGGATAGGAATCCCATATAAGCCTGAGGAAGAAGAAGTTGATATTATTGAAGTAGGAAATGGAGTCCAAAAAGTTTACAACGAAGTATTCAATTCAAAAGAAACAGGTGGGTTAAGCATTTATACTGAGTTGGGTCGATTCATGCTTGCACCGTATGGTGGGTTAGTAACTGAAGTTTTACACTTTAAGCATACTTATAAAGAATATGTTGGGGTTGATGCTTGTGCTGCTCACTTAATGAGGCCTGCAATTTATGGCGCTTATCATCATATTACTGTTTTAGGAAAAGAAAACAATCCTATAAAATTCAAATACGATGTAGTAGGTTCATTATGTGAAAATAGTGATAAGTTTGCTATAGATAGATTTTTGCCGAAAATTGAATATGGGGATATTTTGTTTATTCACGATACAGGTGCGCATGGACATTCTATGGGGTATAACTACAACGGAAAACTGAGAAGTTCGGAAATAATGCTTAAGCAGGATGGGACATTTTCTCTGATTAGACGCGCAGAAACAAGCGATGATTATTTCGCAACATTAGATATATATCCGGAATTTTCCAAAAAATAATATAATATAATGAGATTCTTATTTGCCATATGTTTAAATAATACGAAATTATCATATGGTGGTTAAATGGTTCCCATTAAAATATTTCTTTATTATGCGCGGGCATACGCAATTGTTCACTTAACTTACATTGGATATACACCATAAGTATGTTATATTTTCTTTATAAGGAAGAAGTATTATTTCGGAGAAAAATGAATAAGAAACCTTTAATAAATCAAAATTTTCTTGTTTATATTATCTTTCTTTTTTTTACTGTTAGTATTTTTTTGTCCATAACATTTTTTTCTTTTTCAAACTTAAATCACAGCATAAATGAAGAATTTGCTCATGCGGAAGAAACCGAAACCGTATATATTTCGGATGAATTGGCATTTGAGAGCTTTTTGTCAGATTGTAGCCTCCACAATTTATTTTCCAGAGGAGAGAATGCTATTCAATCGGTTACTTCTAGCAAAAAGTATATTCTGACTACAGATATTTATTTGCGAAGAAAAAACTTCGAATCTTCTGCAGAAAAAAAATGGAATGCAGAGTATTTTGATGGCGAATTCGATGGAAGGGGTCACTCCATTGTTAACTTTGAATTAGACAATGAAAAAGCAGGGGTATATTCTGCGACGGCCAATATGTTTGGGTATGGTTTTTTTTCTTTGATTGGAGAAAATGGTGTTGTTAGAAATTTGAACTTTGTTTCAGCGAACGTTGATTTTTCAGATAAGGAAGCTGCAATAGTTGCTGGCACAAATGCTGGGTCTATAGTAAATGTAAAAGCAGAAGGATATGTGCAGGGTAGAACCTGGGCTGCAGGCATATGTGTATATAATTTTGGTAAGATTTACAATACACTTTCTCTCGCTTCGGTGAACCTTATCCCTGGAGAATACTATACTGGCACATCAGGATATATATGTGCAATAAACAGTGAAGATATATATGAAGAAAAGAAAGCGAACCTTGTGAATGATTCTGTGACATATGTTCGGTACTATGAACTCAATAGCAATCAGTTTTATGATAAGATCGATGATGTTACCGATAGTGTGATAGGGGATGATGTCCTTGAAGAGAGTTATGTATATATCCAAAATGAAGAATATATAACCGGGCCTGCACATTTATCGTACATATATGATTGTAATATTTCTGATTATTACGGAACAATTTGGTATTTAGAAGACTATAAAGCTTTATATGAAAACGATCCTAATACTTCACCTTATGAAGTTAGCATGATCAATGACATTAATCTTTTTAACGTAGAAATAGATATCACTAATGATTTAGAGCAATTGAGTTATGTAGAAGTTTTGAAAGGAGAGGATTCAGAAACTTTTCCCTATGCTTCTTTTAACAGAAACAGTCACAATTTTTATAACCGCGATATTGTTTCGGTTGAGTATGATTATTCTTACATCAATGGTGTATTAACCACTCCAGATGAATCTATATCGTTAGTAGGAACCGGAACAAAAGATTATCCCTATGTTATCGCTACGTTATCCGATCTTTTAAAATGTGGCTCGATGGAAGCCGCAGACCAAGTCACTTTCGATTATTATATGTTGCTTAACGACATTTCCTTACTGGAATACAATATTCAGAATCCTCTAATAGAAAACTTTTATGGAGAATTCGATGGCAACGGTTATTCAATCTCGGGAATTTTTAGGAATATTTTTTATTCAATAAATGAAGGATCGACGGTTAAAAATTTAAGATTATCCGGGAAAGCGACCAATAACACTGCCTTATTATGTTCTCAAAATCTTGGAATTATTTCAGGAGTAGAGGTAGATTTTGTTGCCGGTAGCGATTATGTTTCGGGAATTGTCAGTTTGAATAATGGAACAATCAGTAGATGTTCGGTAAGATCTTATAATTTAGGAGACTTTGAAGCAGGCAGTTTTGCGTGGGAGATGGAGCAGAATTCGATAATTTCTTATTCAAGAAGCTTATGTTTGAACCCAGATTTAGAAAATCTTTTACCTTTCATAGGCACGTCAGGATTATATTCTGAATCCCAAATCTCCAACTGTACGAATGTAAATAATAATTGGAACTCAGGAACAGCAATTTTTGAAAAGAACTGTTGGGTAGAGTTGGGTGTTATTAAAAGCACTGAAACACAGATTTACGATTTAATAGACAATAGCAACTTAACTCCAGGTACTTTATCTCACACAAAGGGATGGCAGTTTGCCTCGGGTATGGGCTATGCCTTTAAACAGGGATTTAGCGAGGATATTCCAGAGATGGTTTTTCCTTCAGACAATAGACTATACAAGATTAATTCATTTTTTGAAGATTCATACTCAGGATCATCAATAAATATGGTTTATGGGAGTAAACCAGTTTATTCGCTAAGTAACGGGAACTTATCTTTAATATCAGAACTGGATCCTATTTGGGCGGAACTTGAAGTTATTAATGGGAGTGATGATGGGGATGGGTTTAAAATAGGAATGTTAGATGATCAGACCTATTATATTGCTGTTGATTCCACTTCTTATATTACGAAGGAGGCCATAGAATGGATTTTGTTGTATGGTTTGAATTCGGCAAATATATTAGCTTTAAATCCTATTGAAATGTCATGGCATAGAGAAGGAATTAATTGGGAGGAAGACTATTTATCTGCACCTGGGGAATATAATATTACTTTTTACAGCGATTTAGTTGATATAAGTGCGCAATTAAGTATTTCTTCTGAAAATATTGGGATAGCATCCTTGTCTTTTTCTCGAAAAGATTATTCAATTAACGTTAATTCAATTCTGTTTAATCCATTGTACATAGGTATCCCTGACTCGGCTTTAATTATTACAAGTGTTTTTCTTGTAAATGAAGGGGGAAGGACTCCTTGCCCGACTCTTTTTATAAATGTAATAGGGAATTACGTTTTTCGGGCTGAGATTTTAGGAAATGAAAATTTAAGTGGATATTCAAAAGAGTATTCTTTTATTTTAGAGAAAGGGAATCTCGATATAATTAAAGCCGATATTATTAGCTCCGTATCTGGATTTGAGGAGGAAAACGCTCCAACCTTTAATGGAGGAGTCGTAGATTTTCAATCATCGTTATCTATTACTTCCATAAAGCCTGGTTATACTATATCGATATTAGCCACTAAACTTACAAAATTTGATAACAGTGAAGAAAATAATCCTGCATCTTTTGTCGAGGCAGGTAAGTATTCTGTGATAATAAAAGTAAATGCTACAAATTATAATGAAAAAAGTATATTTGCAGAATTATTTATTAGGCCAAAAGATATAACTATGAATATTTCACTGGAAGAAAGTTCAATTATCTTTTGCAGCCCCATCCCGTCGATATCCTATTCTTTACAGGGGGAGATATATAATTATCCTGTAAATGGTAAAACATATAGTACAAATTATTCAATTGGATCTTCAATCGGTACTTATTTTATATCTCCTGCTGTGTCCTTAGATGCACAAAATACAAATTATAATATAATCCTTGGAGATTCCATAAGCATTACGGTTAATAAGGCTAGTCTAGATATATCCAATGTGGGATTTAACGACCTGAATGTAGATTACGATGGGAATAGTCATCAAATAAGTTTAGACAAAACTAAAATTTATCCAGTAACAGGGGACTCATCAAATCCATCAATTACCTGCACATATAAGTATTTATTGAATGATTCAATAATTCCATTCGGTTTTTCTAATGTAGGTAGCTACTATCTTTCAGCAGAAATCTCTGGAGGGCAAAACTATAATGTTTCTACTATCAATGCAACATTAACAATTAGCAGAAGAGAGATTCAGTTATTTGCATTAAACAAAGCAATTTCTTTCGGAGATTCAAAACCTGAGTTTAGTTTCAGTATCAATCCAATTATCGGGACTATTTCATCCAGTTTTGTTGTGGCTGAACTACTATCAGAGGCAAACGATATAGTTGTTGATTGCAGTATGTATAATCCACAGTCGACAATTGGATGGCCGGACAAATTAGTTAATCCGGAGGACTATTACGAATTGCCAATTTTATTGACTTATTCAAAGGTAGAATACACAAACTACGAAATTGTAAACAATCCTCAAAAAGATGGATTATTAAGAGTTAACAAGATAAGTTATTCGGGAGAGTTAAACTCCAATGAAATAACATACACCGGAACGTTTGTCTCTCTAAGCTTTAAAGATGGCTTATTCCCTCAATCTATTAATTATTACGAGGTAAAAGGAGGGACAGAATACTATTTAGATACAGCCCCCATAAATGTCAGTGTATACGGCGATGACACTCGTCCTAACAGCAGTATTTATAGATATAAAGCGAATTTCTTGGGCAATTATAAATATAAATCTAGTAACGCTCAAGGCGATTTTGATATTATACAGGCGAATTTGGCGATTTCCGGGTTATATTTATATGCAAATGATAATCGTTCATTAAGTCCGTTGTCATCACACGAAACAAAGCAATATAGCGGGCAAGCATACTATTTTAGGCCAGATATTGAAGAACTACCACTACTCTCAGACACTTTCCAAATAACTATTATTAGTGGTGAGGACACCTATATTGATGTACCTTTCTCTGTTCGAAACGTCGGATATTATTCGGGTATCTCCATGGAAATAAAATGCCAGGGGAGAAAAAATTTTGCTGATTATATTAGCCCCTATAGTATAGATTTTGAGGTTACTCCAATGCAGGGAACTCCGATTGCAGAGGAAATATCTAATAGCTACAATGGTCTTGAAATTCAGCCAGCTATCCCAATGGGAGAGTCTTTTTTGCAGGGCGAGGATGTGTATTATCCCTATTTCTTCGGGTATCAAGTCAAAAAGTATTTTGCATTAGATTATACTCAACAAATCTATACAGAGATTGTAGATGCGGATTTTGATGTTATCAAGTGGCCTGGGAAATATATTATTGATGTATGGTCAAATGATCCAAATTACAAAGTTGGGCCAAATAATAGAGAAGAAGTCACTTATATTTTAAATTCTGCCCTTATAAATATGGATCTGAACACTTTTCCCGAGACTCAAGGGAAGGTTTTTCAGGAGACATATTTGAATTTGAGACATAATTATCTTAAACCTTTAGAAGTTAATCTTTCCTTAGGAGAGGGAATTGATCCTACGATAATACCAGTTGAATTCATTATCAATGCGCCTGATGGTTTTATCGAGCCGGGTGAATACGATATAGTAGGTGCAGAAGATATTCTTCACAACATTAACGATAGTCTATTTATTAATTGTATAAGGTTTAATGTTGAAGCAAATTCTGGTAAAGGAAAAGTAATAGTAGATAAGAGGGAGGTTTTCTTTGATTGGACAAAAATTCTTCCTTCCAATCTAAGTTATACCGGGCAAATTATTACCTATTCAACTCAATTGCAGTATGAACAAGGTCTAGGAAGTATATTGCAAGTAGCTCCAAAAGAAGGAGATAACATAAATGTTCTCTCACAACTCCCTGCAAATATTACGAAAATTAGTATAAATACACAAGATTCCAGAGAAATATTACATTCGGGTAGCTATACTTTGCATGCTGAGTGTTTAATGTCTAATCGATACATTCTTAGAGAGGGTTTATCCTCTTACACTGTTTTGGTTAATCCAATAGAAATTGAATATTCTGTAAAAAACATTTCAATTTTTTCCGGAGATGAGATACCTGCTGAAATTGATAGCTTGTTTATTTTCTCAACGGAAGAAGAATTCAGAGATATCTTTGAGAGCGAATACTCTCTTATTGATGCAACTGTTCATTCTCAATATGACCCGCTGGTTCAAACTGAAGGTTATATCGAATTAGATCCATCTTTTTCGATAAACAATGGTGGTAACGACTACGTTTTCTTTTATAGCGGAGAAAGCTCCCCTAAGCTATCTGTAATATTGAAACAATTTCCAGCGGTATTATTTGAATCGACAACTTTTGAATACTCAGAAAATCCGATATCACTTGTATTAGGTGGAAATATTCCAGAAGGTTCATCGATTTCTTATTCCTCCAACCCCGTTGAGGCTGGAACATATACGATTTATGCTACTATAAGTAAGACACACTATCAAGAGTTAACAATTACTGAAGAAATAAATATTTTAAAGGCTACTCCAGCTATTGAGATAACTTCTCCACCTCCAAGGATTCTTTATAGAAATTCATATATTTTTACCAGCGAATCAATTAGCGCTAGAGCAATATTTAACGATACCGAATTAAATGGTAATTTTGCGTTTAGCGAAGGACAGAAATTGAAATATGGATTAAACCAGTATTTGATAGAATTTTTCCCGGAGAATGATAATTATAACAGCGTTCAGGCATATTACAACATTGAATCCTACATAGAAGAAGGAGATATCACAATTTCGGGATTACCGTCCGAAATAATTTCTTCTCCAAACTCTACCATAGAAGTTAAAGACGAAACTTTCACTATTTCTCTTGATTCAATAGAGAATTTACCCGATGAAGTATACCTTTATATCAATGGGATTTACGTTTACGGGGGAGCTTATTCCTTTTTTGAGACCTCTGATAATGTACTTGTTGAAGTTAGAACTTCTTATGGTACAATTTATTCAACAAATATTAATGTATTATTCGCTGAGGAAAACACTACTAATCCAGAGAATCCTGAAGAGAACGTTGATAACAACACACCTTCATCTATTAATGGGGCGAATCCTCTAAAGCCTGGAGAAATCGTGGGTATAGCTGTGGGTTCGTCAGTGGGAGCGATAGGGATTGGGTTTCTGATATTTTTTATAATAAAAAGGAAAAATAAAAACCTATGATAAGATCAATTGAAAAACATAAAATGTTACATGCATTCAGGCCAAAAAAAATCTTTTTGATCCTAGTTTTATCATGCATTATTGCTTTAGGGGTCTTTCTTACAAGTTGTACCCCGACAACGACAACTAATAATAATACTCCTCCAGAAATGACAAAAATTTCTGTTTATCGTTCAGTGCAAGGAGATTATGCGGGAAGCGTTATGCCGGTCTGCCTTGTTTTAGATAGCGATAACACTTGTGAAAAAATTGACATTATTGTTGAATTTAATAATCCGGATAAGCGTACGATTTCGCAAATGACAATTAATGATGAGGTGTTCAAAAATTCTGTTTTTGCGGAAGATACTACTGCGGAAAGAATAATAATTAAGGATTATACAATTAATCAAACTGAAGGTGAATTTCAATTGAAAGTCGAAAAAATCTACTATCAATTACCCAACGAACAAAAGCTGGTTCAAAAAATGTCATCGAACACAGTTGATATATTGATTGCTCCGATATTTAATCTAACCTTGGATATTTCTCTAGGAAGGGAGCACGAAGGGTATGACCAAATACTTGTAAGGGAAAATAAGTATCAAGATAGGGTAAATTTATTTTTGGATATTTACATGCAAGAGACAACTGATTTACCCGCCGAAACTCTAGAAGAGGGGTATACGTTTGGGAAAAAAGGATATACATTTGGGGGGTGGTTTGATCAACCCAATGGACAAGGAAAACAATATAGGAATACAGATTATTTCATAGATAACAAAGATTTAACCTTATTCGCTTTTTATGAGCTTACGTGCTCATATTCAATTGTAGATGGGGAAAACCCTTATGCGGTAGTAACAGGCCTTACAGATAGTGGGTTAACTAATAGTAGGGTTGAAATCTTTGGTGAATATGAGGGAGTACAAGTAAAAGAAATAGGAGCTAATGCTTTTAAAAACATGGCTGGAGAAAAAAATGTTATTCTCCCTGATAGCGTTATTAAGATTAACAGCAGGGCTTTTGACTCGGCTAATTCTGTTACGATTAACCTTAATAATGTAGAAGAGATTGGGGAATATGCATTTTCTTCATGTAAAACCCTAAACATAGGTAATATTCCAAACACTGTTAAACATATCGGAGAAGGGGCTTTTATAGGGTGCACTTGGAAAACAAAAATTTTTAATCCTGCATCAGAAACGGGTCTGTTTTTTGAAGAAAGTGATAGTCTCGTAATACCTTCTACTCTTTTGTCAATAGGTAACAGTGCTTTTAAAAATAGTAAGTTTAAGTCAATTTACTTCTGGGAAAATTCTCAGCTGGAATCCTATGGCGAAGAGGTTTTTGCAAACAATAGCTCTCTAACTACAGTATGGACATCGGCCGCGTTTCAGGGTACAACTGGCAATGTTGTCGTATCAAACAACAATGGTCTAAAGGAAATAGGATACAAATGGTTTTATGAGTGTACTTCTTTGATTTTGGATACGAAAAGTCCATTAAACAGTAAACTATTGCAGGGACTAGAAGTTATTGGAGAACAAGCATTTGCGTCGGGAGGACTAGGTACACAATCAGGGTTGACAAAAGTAGTTTCTGTGATCTTTCCTAATTCATTAAAAAGGATAGATAAACTAGCTTTTTATAATACCAAAATGGAAAACATTACTTTTTCGGAAGATAGTGGGTTTGAAACTCTTGGGGACAGGGCATTTCAAAATACTAAATTAACTTCGGTAGAATTTTTTAGTCTAAAAACCTTTGGTCCAGCCCCTTTCATGGGAACCCCTATAGAATATCTTTTATTTAACCTGGGCGATGATGCCGATTTAGTTACATATGTCCCACACTCGCAGCTTTCAATAGATAATACGGGACTGAGCATAGGAAATGGATTCTCAAGGTTTGCGAAAATTTATGTTCCGGGAACCAAGGTTGCGGAATACAATGATTATCAGACCAGCGGGTGGTGGAAAGATAAAAACGGAAATACTGATGACTGGCAACCCATTTTAGCAATTGAAAGTATTCATGTAATACCAGGAACCGGAAGACAACAGATATCTTATGATGTTACTTCAGAAGATGAAATAAGAATTACTAATATATTTAGAAGCTCTTCAGGAAATATGCAAAATATTGAAATTCAGGAAACATATGATGGAAAGACTGTAACCGAAATTGGATCTTATGTTTCATGCGATGATACACTTGCATCAATAAAACTACCATATACAGTCAAGATTATAAAAGACAGTGCGTTTAGGGGAGCCTCTAATCTATATAATGTGATATGGAGAGGAACAGGGAATGTAGAATTAGATATTAATGGTGCAAAATCGCAAATTTTACTTGAAACAATTGAGCAATATGCCTTTTCAAACACGGCTCTTTTAGAGTTTAGAAGTAATGATAGGTTAAAGAATATTGGAATCAAAGCATTCGCTTCCTGTAAGCAAATGAGGACAATAGAAATTATTAATGGCCCTATAAATGATGGAAATGGCCAAATGAAAATAGAGCCTATGGCATTTAGTAATTGCGGACAAGATATAGGGGCTTCTTACCCAATGATAGACTTAACGATTAATTCACAGGTAATATTTGAAATGGGTGGGCAAAACGGTTTACATATTTGGCAGCCCGTTTTTTCTGGGGCTAAAATTGTTGACATTTATATCTTCGTTACAGTGTCTAATCCGACAGGTTATGTTATGCCAGTTCATTACTATTCATTCGGAAATTCTTTTTCTTATGGTACTCCAACAGTATATTTCAACGCTTCAAATGGCTATGAATTGTTTCTACCAGATAGTGGAACTAATCAATATTTCAATTTTGGCTATTGTCCCTGGGACACCGGGACAAATAGATTTTTAAAAACAGATGAAGATAAATATATAGTTTTGGAGTTGGACAATTAAGTAGATTCAATTCTGTTATCCTGAAGAATTGTAGAAGCAAAACTAAATGAAAAAAGCTCTAAAAAAAGACCCCAGTGAAACCTGAGGCCTTTTTTGTTGACTTAATATTAGAGATTAATACATTCCGCCGGGATCTCCACCCATGGGTTGTGGGGCTGCAGGAGTAGGGATATCTGCGACAAGACTTTCTGTCGTAAGTAGCATTGCTGCAACACTGGCGGCATTTTGAAGGGCCGATCTTGTTACCTTTGTAGGATCAATTATGCCAGCTTCAATCATGTCACAATATTTATTTGCCAATGCGTCGTACCCATAAGTTGGGGAGGTTGAGTTCTTTACATTGTTTACAACCACTCCTCCATCAACTCCACTATTAAAAGCTATTTGTCTAATTGGTGACTCCAGTGCTTTTACAACAATCTTTGCACCAGTTTTCACATCTCCATCAAATGATTCTATTCTTGTAAGAACCTTCTCCATTATTGAGATGAAAGCAATTCCGCCACCAGGTACTGTTCCTTCCTCAACCGCGGCTTTTGTTGCTGCAAGTGCATCTTCTACTCTTAACTTTGCTTCTTGCATCTCTACTTCGGTCGCTGCGCCAATTTCAATAACTGCGACTCCTCCGGATAATTTCGCAAGCCTTTCCTGAAGTTTTTCTCTATCATAATTGGAAGTAGTGTCAGCAATTTGTGATTTAATAGACGCTATTCTTTCCGATATCGCTGCTTTTGAACCAGCACCGCCAACTATAGTTGTGTTATCTTTATCAACTTTTACATGCTTTGCTTTACCAAGTTGGCTAATTTTTGCATCCTTTAGTTCAAGCCCGAGATCTTCGCTAATTACTTGGCCACCAGTTAAAGTTGCAATGTCTGCTAACATTTCTTTTCTTCTTGGGCCGTATCCGGGAGCCTTAACAGCTACGCAGGAGAAAACTCCCTTAAGTTTATTAACTACCAAAGTGGCTGTAACTTCCTGTTCAAAATCATCTGCAATAATAACGAGCTTCATACCATTCTTTATAACTTGTTCAAGAATTGGCAGTAACTCTTGAATATTGTTGACTTTTTTATCGGTTATCAACAATGCGGGGCTCTCGATTTCTGCAATCATTTTTGTCAAATCAGTGGCCATGTATCCGCTTACAAAGCCTCTGTCAAATTGCATTCCTTCAACTACCTTTAATTCTGTATGAAGAGATTTTCCCTCTTGAACAGAGATAACTCCCTCTTTGCCAACTTTTTCCATTGCATCAGAAACAAGTTTACCAATCTGGTCGTTTGAAGCTGAAATAGCTGCAACAGCCGCAATGTCTGCCTTGTTGTTAACGGGCTTAGAAATTGACTTCAGCTCTTCAACAGCATAATCTGCTGCCGTAAGGATTCCCTTTTTCAGCAAAATAGGATTTGCCCCAGCTGCAACATTTTTAAGACCTTCTGCGATAATTGCTTGTGCTAGTACCGCTGCAGTAGTAGTTCCATCTCCAGCTACATCATTTGTTTTAACACAGGCTTCCTTAACAATCTGTGCTCCCATGTTCTCGAAAGGATCTTCAAGCTCAATCTCTCTTGCTATCGTGACTCCATCATTTGTAATTTGGGGTGGTCCAAACTTTTTTTCTAAGACAACATTTCTTCCACGTGGCCCTAATGTCAGTTTAACAGTATTTGATAATATGTTTACTCCTGTTTCTAGCGCTTTTCTAGCATCTTCTGAATACTTAATTTGTTTAGCCATAATATAACCTCCTAGTCTTCTACAATTGCCAAAATATCATTTTGTCTAATAATGATATACTGTTGACCGTCAATTTTGAATTCTGAACCGGCATACTTTCCATATAGTATTTTTTGCCCGGGTTTAACTTCCATTTTTATCTCTTTTCCATCAATTATCCCACCGTTTCCAACGGCAATAATTTTTGCTATTTGGGGCTTCTCCTGGGTCCCGCCTGTTAAAATTAGTCCGAAAGAAGTCGTCTCCTCGGATTCAATATGTTGAACTACAACTTTGTCGAATAATGGTTTAATTTTCATACTCAATATCTCCTATAAAATTTTTAGCAGTCATTGGTTGAGAGTGCTAGCGAATTGAATTATAACACAACAAAAAATTGCATGCAACAAAAAAATGAAAAAATCTTTTGTTGAATTGGACGTTTTGCTGTGATATTCTTAGTAAAAGATACATTATATATAATAGGTGGATTGATATGGATAAATGGGATAAAAGGTTCATGGAACTCGCATACGTTGTAGGGAATTGGTCTTCGTGCTTCAAAGAAAATCGTCAAGTTGGGGCGGTAATAGTTCGAAATAAAAGGATTTTAACAACGGGATATAATGGGGCTCCAAGTGGTATTGTTAGCTGTAAGGACAAAGGTGAGTGTTTGCGGGTGAAAAAAGGAATAGCCTCAGGAACGTGTCAAGAGTTGTGTTATGCTGTTCACGCTGAACAAAATGCGATTATTCAGGCTGCAAAATTGGGGGTCTCCGTTGATGGGGCTACTCTTTATTGTACTCACCAACCTTGTAGTATTTGCGCAAAAATAATTATTAATAGCGGGATAAAAAGAGTGATATATGATAACGGATATCCAGATGATTTTTCTATGCAGATGTTTGAGGAAGCCGGGCTGGAGATAATTAAATATTCAGAGCTCCCCAGATGATATAACAACTATTCTACGCATAAAAGTATCTATGGATACAAAAATATATTAATTCTTACACCGACATTTGATTGTGTTAATATCTTTTAGAAGGATTTAGTTTTGTTCGAAGTGTAAAAAGGGATTTTATTAATGCACCTATATTGTGGTATATTTATCCAAGCCAAAATACCTGAAATACCTATATAATTCTAGCTTTTTACAATAAAGTTTTCCTCTCTAGTCTATTCGCATAGACCCTCTAGAAAATGCGTTTGTGAATAACATATGAATTATATTGTATTTATAGCGAAATCAAAAGATACTTTATTGACACGCGCACACGTACTAATGTATTATATGCGTGTGAGGAAAGAGGTACTTCGGAGGATATTACTTGATGTCATTTAAGGCTCACAATCGTTTTTCCATAAATTTTTTGGCGTTTGCGTTTTTGTTGATATTTTGTGTCGCCTTTTTTTCTTTGTCATCAATATCTGTTAATGATCCAAAGATTGCTTTTGCTGCTGGGAATAAAGCCAGTTCAAACGCTTCTTTAGACAATGGATATTTGAAACCCGGAACTAATTTATTATCTACTGCAGCTGCGCAAGAAGATTCTTCAGGTGGATATTGGCCAGCAATGGGGTATGAAACAACGGGATATAATGGAGTAGATTTTTATTCTCCTTCTGGTACAAGTGCCACATTTACTCCGGATAATGTTTCTTTCTTTGGGGGAAATATTGGAGTAAAGTCCATGCTTGACGCAGATACTCTATCTCCGTATAGCGCTTTAAGTAAGGCTATGCAAGACCAGAATTTTATAATAAGTTTTGTTTTTGAATCTCAAATTCAAATTGGTGGAAATAGTGGAGATGACCCAGTCACTTTACAGACTTCCATAAAGTGGTATCCTGCTGGAACAGGAGGGGCAGTTTACTCCCAGTTTACTGGACCGGAAATAATTCAACCAGTTGGTGCTTCTTTTTCCCAAAAGATTTATTTGGGTGGAGATAATGCAGATGTTGGTTCTATGCCAGATCCTCTCAATGTTCTTTATACGACGGCTCCAATCACTCATAATAGCGCTTGTTTTGTCGTTGAAATCTTTGATATAACTAACTCCGACAGTGTCCCGGTATATGTTTCTTCTCCGAGAATTCATATGGATGTAGAAATATCTACGCTTTCTATCAACCTTGATGCATATGGTGTCGCTGTTCAAGGAGTAAATAGAGAAACGACTAACATTCCGGGAGTTAAAAATTATGAAACTGAAGGACCTACAACATTAGAAAATACTTTTGTCAAGACGGGAGATACCATTACAGTTAGCGCACAAGTAATGAATTCAGGATTACCGTATGAGTTTCCAAATTACTATACTGCGTTATTTTTCCCGATAGATGAGAATTTTAATGATAGAACTTGTTTGGATTGGCATACCTACAGTTTCACATATGATGAAAGTATCTCTTCATATTTGAGCAGAGTCCCTTTGCCACCCGGAGCATCAGAACAAGAAATAGAAAATCGTTATTCAGGGTATAGTGTTCAATACTCAGTCAAGTCTGGAGTTGGAAATACCCCACAAGTGAAACTGCTTCCCCGATTACCTGTTACAATTGTTTCCGGAACAGTTAATTATTTTGAGTTTGATATTGCTTCCATTCCTGAGAAAGAGATAGTAGTGAAGGTAGACGATTCTGCTCCTTCATCACCAATTATTGACTCGACGAAAGGGCTTGGGGTAACTATTGAGTCCAGAGAATGGTATACCGCTTCTCGAACGATTCTCTTAGATTACTCTTCAACCTTAACAACAGATTTATTGAGTAATGCACAAGAAAAGGTTTTTGCGTATGTTTTAGATCCATCTGTTAGTTCATTTGACCCCGCGGAGTGTGATTTTTCAAAGCCTGCAGCTGATGCTTCAAATAATTATCCATTTGGTGATGGTGTAAGCATTGCAAACATGCAAGATTTAGGTCTTTATTCAAATATCACATTAGGGGGAGGTAAATTACCCCTAGTCGTTCCTGTTCCTGGGGAATATACTTTAGTATTAATTGCGGCTGACGAGGCAGGGAATATTTCTTCTCCATATATTTACCACAGCGGAAATCGTCAATCAATTAAGGTGGATGATACTTCAAAAGAAGTAGGGTTTATTTTAAAATATGGAAATACTGAATTTACTTCGGGATATGCCTCTACAGTAGGCGATATTTACATATATATTGGATCAAATTGGCACACAAAAAATGTTGATGGATCTTATACATTTACAGCAGGGGATAATCAATTATCTGGAGACAATATATATCAAAAGAGAGTTACTCCGGCGAAAAGGAATCAGCCAGTTACCTTAAGATTCTTGATGAGACCAACAAATTATGAAACATATAAAGTTGTAAGGTACAGTAGTCAACCAGCAATGGATGGAATGTGGTCTGATAACCCAGTTTATAGAGTTGGAAGAGATGGACGATACTATGAAATAACTTTTTCAATGAATGATGAGATATGGAGTAGTTCTCAGAACTCAGGACTAATTTCTATGTTTTTCAACAAAAAAGTGGATTTGGGGCTTAAAAGCAGCGATTTTTCTTTTACAAAAAACAATAATACTGGGTTGGGAGAAATTATTGGAATAGAAGGATATATTGAAGCCTTCTTCCCATACAACCCACTAACCCAGCCCAAAGTTTACCCACCTGTTCAACCAGATATTAATGTTGTATATTATCGTTTGGAAGAATATCAAGTGTTTGTAAAAACAAAAATTGAGAACAATCAAACGGTAACTACTACTGGAGGATACATTATATATAATGGCACACAGTATGATTTACCTGATGAATATGACCTTTTAGCCGCAACTAGAGTTGGTAATACTGTCCAAATTTCTGAGGGAATAGATAACATCAATTTGACCACCATCACCAGAAATGATGGGCCATTGATAACGGGGTATAAATCCTATTATAACAATGGATACATAGCAGAGGATTATTATGACAATGGTTTTGTTGATGCAGGTCGATATGTATACAAGGCCTCGGTTGATTTATCTGGCGATACTAATCTTTTTGGAGAAAAAGTTGACATATATGAAGTGAAAAAAGCTAATCCAAGAGTATATGGCCTTCATGGGGAAAACACCTTATACTACGGGGATAGTATGGCAGAAATCATTTTTGCAAGCACTTATGAAAATGGTACCCCGGTTTTTCAACCTAGTTTTACTTATGCAGACAGAATATATTATATGTCATCTGCAGGGGTATACGGCTATTATGAAATAACATCTCCTTCAGCAGGGACACCACAGTATACTCTTCCTGGGGTTACCTCTTCACTCAATATTACTGTTAATTTTTATCCAATAGATGTTATAGCTGGAGTGGATAATAGTGTTATTGCTGCTAATTGGGGAAATGTATTTTACAACTACTATGAAAGAACTATGACCGAATCGGGTTACGTATATTCCTTGATTCCGGGTAAGAGCCATAGCCTCAACTATAATATTCAAACCATACAAATTGCCATCGAAATCAGACCTTCCCTGGCATATCTTGGTGTAAACGCGGCCACAACCAGAACTACATTTAATCAAGAACCCCAAGGACTAGAAGTACAAGTATTCTCTGATGCTGATAAAACTCAAATAATAGAAAACGTTTACACAAATGTTTTATATAGGGATAAATCTGATCCTAATTCAGTATTTACTGTCACAAAACCTACTAATGCGGGATTATACCAAGCAAAAATTGATATCGACACTACCAGATCCAATTATTACAATGAAGCATCTCTTTACCAAGACTTCACGATTGATAAAATGGTTCTTGAAATTGTTCCGGTTGTACCTGAAGGTGATGAGGACACTACTGGTTACATCTATGAAAAATTTGCTATCCCCGAGATATATGGGGAAGGGTCGCAATATCAGTCTACATGTAGATTTACCTTCAAGTATGGATATTTGGATGTGCCAGATTATCAATTCGGTGTTTTCGTTGGTGAAAACTTTATTGAAACCACTGGTTTGTTGGTCGAACACACTTTTTTTCAAGTGAAAGGTCCGAATGGTAATGGTCTTGACCCTTATGGGGATAGGATAGTTCAGACAACTCCAGGGATATTAATAAGTGATCTCCTATCGGCAGGAACGCATCTAGCTGAGATAAGTATTGAAAACCAAAATTATGAAGGGGAATTAACCGCTACTTTTGCAATAGAGCAAGGAACAGCTGAAGGGAATCTTTTGACAGTTAATATGCCTCTACTCAATAGAAACTATGATGCAGTGGGGCTGGATGGCACTCTACAAGGAAAACTGGGCCAAATAGAATTTGGACAAACTTTGGAAGGAATGTCTGGTCAAATGCTTCTCAATGCAGATACAAGAGGATCTTATACTTTCAGGAATAAAACAGCGTATATTAGTGGCAGATTTTATTTCGAAGATGAAGATACTTATTACTTGAGAATTGGAGGAGCTCAAACCCCCAGATATAATTCTTCGGGTGAAAGAATCCTTGATGTAAAATATGGGACGGGTTCTTCCGCTAACCGTATTGTTCCCCATACAGTCACACTATATTGGCAAGCTGGACAATTTGAGGGAGAGACTTTTGTTCCTAACTTAAACTTTTCACTTTTATCTTTTCCTGCGGATATTTATGTCGTAAGAGCTGTTCCAAATATGAGTGGTCTAAGGCTATCCGATATAGTTTACAAAGATAAATTATCTTCTTCAGTAATCGAAGGGAATGTAGTTTCTAATGGAATTACTCTTACCCCAGTGGTTGATTATAATATTCGTATTGCAGTTAATCCTGAAACTGTATATCCTGGCGGTACTCACAATGTTTTATGTGTTTTTGAACCCTCTCCTTCCGCATTGTATTCGTATAGAAGAATTGAAAATATTCCTATTCCCCTTACTGTTGAGAAGAGGGAGGTAGAGTTTTCTTTTCCTTCTTCGGTTGAAAGACAGATTGAGCCCGATGAACTAAACGAAATTGTGGAGAACCCATTTGGTATTGCGTATATTTTTGGATCAATGTATCAAAACCCTGCAACGATTATTAAAAATGCGGATGATGACTCAGCCGTATTAGATGCTCAGCTGGAATATATCTATTTTAAGGATTTTATCCCGGGATATGTTTTATCCGCGGGAGAATCAATAATGCCAGGATATGAGAATTATGTAAGAATGGCTGGGACTGGAATTAACAATTCAACTCCGGTTGGGAAATATTATATGTTGCTTAGAACGGTTGGTTCAAATTATTCAGGAACCAGTTGGAAAGATTTTTATGTAGTAAAAGCAGATTTATATGTGGAAACCCCCAATAAACCCGTGATAGAGTATGGAACATCTCTTGCATTGGTTGAATTTCCACTGATAAATGCCCAGAATGCTGATTCAACAAAGATTATTTCTGGTCGTTTTTCGTATGAGATTGATATTATTCCTGAAGTGGGGGATACAACGTTGTATGTTATTGAGTTTACTCCCGCATCAGCATTTGCAATGTATCAAAATTTTAAACCTTTAACAATTGAACTTGGAATAGTAGTACAGAAAAAAACTTTAACAATAAGTGTGTCAAATTTAACGCATACATATACAGGAGCGCAAAAACAAGTATCGGGCGTGGTTGCAAATCCAGATAATAGTTCGGAGAACCTACCATTAATATATACTTATTCGACTTTTGACAATTCGATACCTAGAGATTCTGGAGTATATGACGTCACTGTATCCATTGCCCCACAGGTGCAAAAGTATAGGGGGTCTAGAACAGTAACAATGACCATAAACAAATCCCCTGTTTCAATTGTTTCTTCAGATATTGAAAAAATTTATACTGGAATGCCTCAGCCATTTGTACCTGTTTATAGTATAGTGCCTGGCACTTTACCTCAAGAATTTCAAATAAGCAATGAGAATGGCTTTAAAATCACATACTATAACAGGCAAAGAGCTGTGATGGCCTCAGCTCCTGTAAACGTTGGATTATATTATGTGTCTGTAGAACTCATTACTCAAAATTATACTGGCCAATCTGAGATTAGTTATTGGATTGCGCCCAATTTGAAGAGTGTTAATGATCTTGAACAAACCTATTGTCCCCCATCAACTGACCCCAATGCGCCCAAGGTAAAACAAGTTAGCTTATCTTTTAATGATGTTACTGTTACAAGAAAGGATGATTATGGCATAGATCAAACTTTTGTGGAATCCCATCAGAATGTAGTTTATCAAATACTTTATAGAAATAATTACGGAGCAAACCAAGAATTTTCTTCGGAATTAGATATATCAAATGCTGGTGAATACAGTGTAAGGATTGTTTATAACGAAAACGGATACAATAAGGTACTTGATGGATATGTGTTGATTGTTAATAAGGCTGTGTTGTCTCTAGGGACACTTGATTACTATTATTCGTTTTATACAGGATCTCCAATGATTTTGGAGGGTATCATACTTCCGGGAGATGTACAGCTTGCAGAGTTTTCTTATAGAAAGTATAGGCCTGATGAAGAGGAGCCTGAGGATTTTAGCCCTTCCTATATTCCTCTTGATTCGGATGTATATGAGGTGAGAATAGAACTTATTGATGATAACTTCCAAGGAATCGCTTACACACTATTTGAAATAAAAAAAGCAAATTTGACAATAGTAGAAACCCCGAATGTATTTCCTATTCAATTCAATAGCGTTGCGGATTCAATTTTGTTTGTTCCTGGTACGGGCTTGGTGAGATTTACTACTACTGGGCAAACATTAACGAATTTTGGAACATGGACAATTGAAAGCGATACAACTATGTTAATTGTTGGAAAGGGATATCCGGTTGTTGTAAGATTTACTCCAAATGAAGACTATTCTGCAAACTTCAATTTTTCTGAAAAGGAAATGTCTATTGATATCATAAAGAAAGATATAGGATCATATATCGATTTTGAAGAAGAATCACTTGAGTGTTCTTACTCGGGAAGTGAACAAACTGCTTTAGCTTTTATTTCACCCGAAGCCAATATAGTTGTAGGCTATGGGAATATTCAACTTGAGTATTATTATGATGGCCTTGTAAGAAACCCCAAAGAGGTTAATACATATCAGTTGATAGTACGGGTAAACGATAAAAATTATAGAGGAGAAAGTAGTTCTAGAATATTTAAGATAAAAAAAGCGGAACCTGTAATTGTTCCTCCTTCTCTGAAAGCGGTTGGCTTAAACTCAACTATTGATGATAGTTATATTATAAGTGGAACTGGTAATGGAGTTAATCCCAATAATGATCAGATAATAGTTTTGGGGAATTTTAGTTTCTTAGAAACAAACATGTTAATGGATAAAGCAAATTATCATCCGGTATGGATGAGTTTCCAACCAAATGACTCTGCCAGTTACACGAACATTAACTTTATATATCAAGTATATGTGGTCGGAAATGCGGTAAATATTACTTCCAAAACAGCCTTACCTATCCCAGGCAATTCTATCAAATATGGAACTGAATTAAGTAAATTTGACCTTAAGCTTCAAATCGATGGGGTAGATATAACGTCTGAGGATGGGCAGTGGAGATGGAAAAACCCCTCTCAGATTGTAGGAGTTAACGGTTTTGCCGAGTTTGAATTCATCCCACAGAATACCGATTTATATAATATTTACACGAGCACCGTTCAATTAACTTTTATTCAATCCTCTGATATGGATCCTTTAGAAGATCAATGCTTTGCTAAAATATATGTGGGAGACGGAATTGATATTAATAACCCCTTATCCACATTAATACTCTCAACCGTTGTAAAAAATTCATATTATCCAGATATTACTGTTAATCCCAACATCGAAATATTACAGTCAGACAACCAAGGGATAGACTTTTCGACGATAATGGCTACTGCACAACAAGCTGGTGGATATCTTTCATATAATCAAAATCCTTTGGCAATCACTTTTAGATTCAAAAGCGCCAATTACAATGACACAACCTTAACAATCCCTGTAAGGGTATATAATAAACTTAATGACATTGACATGGTTATTAATTCAAGGGAAAAACATTACGATGGTCATATCTCTGATATTTCTGATTTTGGAATAGTAATTAGTGGAACTTCTAGGGTAATTCCTTCCGAGTCTATATTAATCAAGGAAATTAAGTTGAATGGAACCGATATAAATGAGATTAGACTCCCAGGTGACTATCAAGTTACTATAGAAATTGATGACACACACTATTATGGTGAAAAAACTTTTTCATATTCAGTTTTAAAAAATGATATATCATCCCATCTTTCGATATTGAATAACTTAAGAGTTTTTGGAGATACAACTCAAGTTACTACCGTTAGTTTTGGCGTATATAGTCAAGAAGTAGCAACGACAAATTCTCTGATTTTATATAACTATATTGATAGAGATGGAATAACTTCGTTAGGGCCACTACCGCCAAGAGATGCAGGAGAATATTGGTTGGAAATATCGATTGATAATCGTGACCAGTATTTTAGCGCATATAAAAAATTTGAGTACATTATCCAGAAGAAAGAGGCTAATATTATTCTCAATGCGTCTTATACATACTTTTATGGAGAGAATTATTCCATAATTCCACAAATAAGTAATAGTCTTTCGGGCAAAGATTATTCTACACAATATTATGTTTCCGGGCAAACGGCACCATTGACATCAAAACCCTCAAATGTTGGACGATATCGTGTAGTTTTTAATATTAACCATCGAAATTATTATGGCTCTTCTGAAACCTTATTGGTCATTAATAGGGTAAGGCTCCAATTGAATGTGCCTCCGACTATTGATTCCTTGGAATATGGGGTCAAACTCGGGACTGCAGGATTTTTGGGAGGAGAAGTTGTTACCAATGACTCCGCCGCAACAAGGATTAATGGAACTTTTTCTTTTGTCGATCCCAATGCTACTCCTCCAAGGGGAACTCAAGCAGTTCAAGTACGTTTTATTCCATCAAATGATAACTTCGAGCCGATTACTTTTTCAATTGATATTATTATTAGCAAGAGGACCGCAAATATAAACTTTATTAGTTCTAATTGTGTCTACAATGGAATGCCACAACTACCGACTGTTAGAACTGACCCGGCATTAGGTATTAACACTAGGTTCACAGTGTATAGAGATGGATTACAAGTTAATAGCGCAATTGAAGTAGGGAATTACAGAATAATAGCCACTATATTCGATGATAATTATGAGGGATTTAGCATACTTGAAGTTTTCCAAATCACAAAAGCCAGTGCAATTCTTTCTCAAAGTATTTTGCCACAAGCATCTCCGATAGAGTTTAACCAAGCACTTAATAAGAGCTCTCTAAATGGCGGTAGTATGGTCTATGTCAACAACGGGCTTTCTGTTGCAGGTAATTTTAGATATCTAAATCCAGATGTAATGTTGGGTCCTGTAGGTACATATAACAACATATCATATCTTTTTGTCCCAATTGATACAGCTAATTATGAAATATTCGAATCAACTCTTTCAATTCAAGTTGTAAAAACTAACGCAGTTATTTCTGCAAATGATACTGTTTTTGTATATGGGTCACAATTAAGACGTCCTACATTTGTTACTAATCCAGCCAATTTAAATGTCACTAATGATGAATTTGAAAATGAAATAGATAACTTAATTGAAGTTGGAACATACAGGTTTACTGCTTCAATTAGTGATACTAATTATAAAGGAAGCATAGTTTACAATATTACTATAATTAAAAAACCTGTGGAAGTTCAATTTTATCTGGGCACTGTTCCAGTTGACTCATATAGAACAACCTACGGTTCTATTATTTATGCTAAAGCAAAATTGAAAACAACCTCTCTTGTCCCGAGGGATATACAAAATGTTGATGAAATCGAAGAAAATCTACAGTACTTTTATGGAAGTAGCATTTCATTAAATCAGACTTTGTCGGTTAGCCCACCTGTAAGTATTGGTGAATATAGGGCTTACGTAAAAATGAATCATAGAAATTATGAAATTAACGAAACCAGTTCTTGGATTAGTTATCAAATATCTCGAGCAAATGTTCAACGTCTTGAATTTGATTTTACTTCTTTATCGACCCAAGTATATGGATCTGTTTTTATACCCAATGTACTGGTCACTCCATCCAATGTTACTGTAAGAGTATCCTTTCCAGGCTATCCTGATATGCCAACAACGGCGGGGACCCATAGTATTAGGGTGGAAGTTATAGATCCTAATTATAACCCAAGCTTTAGAAATGGAACCTTTATAATTTTACCAAGACAAATTAGTATTGAAAATATTGAAGCATATGATAAGGCGGTTGATGGGCTAAGTGATATTAGAGTTACTGGTACTCTTGGGGGGGTACTTCAAGGTGATGAAGTTTTCCTTGAGATGAAAGCACGAACAGAAGAGAATCTGATTAATGTGGGGACTCACGCTGTAATTATTGACTCCTGGACGCTAAAAGGATTACATGCATCTAATTATTCGGTACGGCCTCCCGTATATTTACTCCATGTAAAAATTACGAATAAAGTTGTTAAGGACCCAATAACAGATTCTTATATTACTTCTACAGCAGGTTTTAATAGCAATGTAACCGTTTCTTTTAAGGATGTTTATGACACGATAAACAGAACTAACTTTTTGACCAGTTTAATAGGGCAAAAGGCTACAGTTCAAACAATTTCTATTAAAGAGAATGGATTAAATACTGTTTTAGAAGAAAAAGTAAAATTTTATGTAAAAATTCCCGAAGAGTATTTGAATTCCGAAAATCTTGAGGTAAAAGGACTAGGAAATTTATCTAATCAATCAATTACCTTCACCCGAGAGGGGGACTATATGACTTTTTACGCCGATACTTCGGGAGAGATAATCTTTTATAATAATGATTTCCCTTACTGGATAATAATTGTTGCTGCTTCGGTTATTCTTGTGGTAATAGGAGTTATCTTATTATTTGTTCTGATACCGAAGAAGAAGAGAAAGGTTATTTCCAGTGGTGCAAGAAAAGCTTACGAATGGACTCAAGAAGCTAAAGAACTCGACAATAAAGCGGAAGTTTTATCCAGGATTAGAGAAAAAGAGAAAAGACGTAGATGGAGATTATAATAAAGAAAATTTTACTTCTATTTGCATCTATAACCATTTTTTCGTTTTTATGCATATTAGCAATATTTATTAATACCAACATTTTGGAGGAAGCGAATGCCGACTCTCTATCAGGGGAAGGTATATCTATTAATTATGTTGGAGAAAGCGAGTATTCTAACAATGTACAAGGAGCGATATACAAGGTCACCATGCCTCAGGACGCGCAGAAATTATACATTGCTTTTGAAGATGATTGGGAATGGATAATTGGTTCAGAAGAGTATGAAGAAGGGGATATCCCATATATCGATATTGAAGACATCTCTTCAGCACAACCCGATTTATATGTATTGCCAACGTTTAACCTAGAAACACAAAAAAAAGAGGCGTATGTTACAATTAAATCAAATGGGGATCTTTACGCAAAATGTACTTACGAGGATGATTCTTTTTCAGAATATTTTGTAAGGGTAAATGTTATAGATTGGGCGGGGCCCAAAATTTTGATAGAGACAGAAGATTATTGGCTAGATTACAGTTTGGAAAGCAGGTATATTACCCATTATTCGGTAGCTTTCTCAGATATTTATATCGGTTTGAGGTACCCTACGGCTTCAAGTGGGATAAAAAGAATCGAAATTTTTTATATTTTAGACGATTTAAGCGAATATGTGAATGATTCAAATCGCGATCCTTATCAAGAGAATATTACTCTCGAAGAAATATTGGAGAAAACAGGATATACTTTTGTTAAAGATTTCATTTCCCCTGCTGAAAGCGAGCCAATCGATTTTCAGCTATCTGATTCCGGGTATTATTATTATGCTGCCGAAGATTATGTTGGAAATATTACACTTGGCTTAATTGGAAAATATACTCAATTATCCCCTGAAGGGTTTAACATACCTTTAGCAATAGGTGGAAATTTAAATATATATCAATATCTAGTTGAAGCACAATATGATATTAATGAAAATGCTGATTATATTAATGCAAATCAAACGAATGCTTTACAGGCTGCTATAGATCGTGTTTATTATACATTTTTATCTTCAGAAAATGTTGATGAGAGAAATTCTGATTACAATTTATTTGTTAATCAATGGGCTATATACAAAGAGGCAATTTTAGGCGCATTTTTTACATATGAGCTAGAAAACGAAGGAGCTTTTCTGGGAGAAGTCTCGTGTGTAAATTTCAACGAGAATACTGTGAACTGCATTAAAGGGGATAGTGTTGTTCTTTCTATAAAGATATCTAAAACTATATTAAGCAACCCAGCGATTGATTCATTTCAAAACATTATTCAAAACCACTCTTATAATACGGTGTATAAGGTTGAATATGAGTTGAGAGTGAATGGGTTATTGTCCAACCCAAAGGTTCCACTAATTATTAATTTTTCATGCGAGAATAATCAAAAAAATATTTTGGTAATCGGGATGAACGATGAAATCAGTCCTCAGATTTTTGTTAAAGAAGAGGGAATTAATTATTTTAGAGTCTTTACAAGTATGTCTAATGGAGAGTTATACATATTCTTGATAGAAGAAAGTACCCCAACGTCATTTATTGAAAATATTTGGGTATGGATCGTTATGGGCTGTTTTGTTTTTGTCTCTGCACTTATAATAATCGCTTTTATATTTTTATTTATTGTAAGGACTGAAAATAAGAATTAAGTTTCTTAATTACTTTAAAATTTGTCGAAATATAAAATTCTAAAAAAGTCAGGTCTATTTCCTATTATTTTAATCTGGATTGACATAATTTAATAGTATATAATATAATCTTATACATCTTATCTGTTTTTAAGTTTTGTACTTGATTAATTATTTTTTGTGTGGGGTTTGTATGAAAAAAAGAATATTTATAGTCATGATTTTAATTCTATTAAGCTCTGTCTTGATATCTTTTTCATCTGTTGCAAGTTTTTCTGCAGGGGCTGAAGATGAATTTGAAAGAGAAGATCTAATCATGATAGGACATTTAACAGACCCACATTTCTATCCATTGAATTATTGTGATGCAGGGGACTCAACTTCGTTTAATAGAGAAGTAATAGGGGCTACTAAATTACTTGTAGAAAATCAAATGATGGTAGAACAAACTCTGGAGAATATAAGAAACGCCTCCTTTCAGAATCAAACTATAGATCTAGACTATCTAGTTGTATCTGGCGACATCACTCTTGATGGGGAGATTCAGTCTCACTATGAAATTTCTAATATGCTTAGGGAATTACAAAACTTAATCAGAGTAAATAATCCTGATTTTCAAATATTTTGCACACCGGGAAACCATGATTTGCATAATCCTGATGCGGTCTCGCATAAATTTTATGAACAACTTGTTGGGAAAAACCTAAGTATTAATAGGATGGATTTTTCTTATTTATACTCGGGTTTGGGTATGCCTGATTATTCTACTGAGCAATTGGATGCTTATTATGAAGCAAACCAAGACAGAATTATATTTGACAAATTATCCTTCACTCCCGCTGCGGGAAAGTATTATGTATCTAGTAATAATGCTAGTAATCTACAATTCTTTTATCAGATAGAAATGAATAAGGAAATTGGTGAAGATTATTTACCCTCGGAATTATCGTTCTATGCTGCGGATGATGAAAAGGAAATAAGTTTTCTTTGTCTTGATGAGGAGATTTCCGACGAGCAAAGGGGGCATGTAGCCGGTGGGAAAATTTTCGATGAATCAAAAAATTGGATACTATCTTTACCGCAACATGAAGATTATCTTAAAATAGCGGTAATGCATCATAATGTTTTACCCCATTTTTCTATGCAAGATTCGATTCTGAAGGATTTTACTTTATACAAATGGAGAGAAGCAGCAGATTTTCTTGCCGATTTAGGATTCAGATATTCCTTTACGGGACATATGCATGCTCACGATGTCATCTCACATGTTTCATACGAAGGGAATCCAATAACGGATACTCAAACAGGTTCCTCTTCAGGATATGAAGGGGCGGTTAGAATTGCAAGAATTGAACGGGGAAACGTTGAGAATAAGTATGCAGAGAATTATAGTAGTTTCCTCATCAAAATGGTTGAAGCTGATTTTACTCGTTTGTTTGAAGAGAGTTTCCTGTTAACCGAAGATGAGGCCTCAAATTTAGATGAACCATGGTCTTATTATTTAGATTTTAATAATCTTAGACAGTTTATTGAAAAAAGAGGTAATGACTACATATGCTTAGAAAGTGGCGATTATGCGGTACACAAACTTTTTTATTCAATAGTAGATAGTTTAAGATTTTTATATATTAATCCGGACTTTATTTCAGGCGCTGGGGAAATGATAGCGGGATTGCTGGAGGGTTCCGGAGCTGGAACGTTTCTGAGTGGCTTACCTGTATCTACTCTAATAGATAACATCATTAGGCATATTGAGGGCAATGCTCTGAATGATTATATTTTCCCAGATGACCTTGAAGGAGAATTTAGCGATATAGAAGAAGGGATAGCTAATTCGGTTTTGGGCGCAAAATTATCTGGAAAAGCAACAGAACTAATCTATAAGATTATTAATCTTAAGCTTGGTAATACTGAAATAAGCTTTTTTAACGCTATTATGTTTGCTTATACTGGACATCAAATAGGAAATGAACCCTATTCAGAATATTTAGGCCAACCCTATTCAGAGTATGAAAAAGCCATCGAATCCCTTAAGAATGGGGATTTAGTAAGACAATTGTTGGATATATTGCTTGATGAAAACGATGGGTTACTTGGTTTAATTATGCCGATTTTGTCCGAACCAATAGATTTGTCCATAGGACTCAATGAGTCTGAAAAAACTGGTCTCGAAGATTTACTATCAACTATTTACTTAATGACCACTTCAAAAAGAACAGAGTTTGACATTGCCCAATTCGATTTATATGGCTACTTAACCGCAATAGTACCAAAGTTAGGATTGCTGTCAGAATCAATCCCAGAATTAATAACAAATATTCAATTTGAAGAAAATGCTTACGATACTGTAAATAATCTAATAGGAGGTTATGTAACAGAGAGCATATTTACTGGCGTTGGTGAAATAGCATATTCGATTATTCTTTCGTTTAGTTCAGATGATTATCCAGATGGTAATTTTTCGGATTGGACAATTCATTCAATAATTCCTGGAGAAGTTATTAGTTTTGTATCGGGCGAGACTGAAGTCATTCCGTCCATTGAAAATGGTATGTTACCTAGTATGCTTACAGCAAATTATGGGGATGACCCAACTAGTACCAAAAATTTTACTTGGTTCACGGATCGCAGGATTACTGGAACAAATATTCAGTATGTTGAGGGAAATATATCACCTGAAGAATTCAATGAAATATCTAGACTTGAGAAGAACGGTCAATTTCAACATTTTGCATCAACCTCCCCGAGCATAGATGCAGGGATATTTGCAACGATGATGGATATTGAGGTGGGAAGACACACAGTTAGTGTTGCTGGGTTAGAACCAGGTAAAATATATTCTTACAGGGTGGGTGATAAAAACAAGAATCTTTGGTCACCAGTTTACACATTTTCTACTGCCCCCGAAGAGGACAATTTTAAATTTGATGTATTATTAATTTCAGACTTACAGGGATATTCACAAGGAACTTATTCGAAGGCAAGAAGCGTTGTAGAGAATATTGAGGATATTTTCCCCTTAGGATATCCGTTTGTTATCAACTGTGGGGATAGCGTTGATAATTCCAAGAACAATAAACATTGGGATTATCTTTTAAATAATATGGGAGACTTTTGGGCGAATACAACAAGTATATATGCCCTTGGAAACCATGAAGAACATGTTTATGAAGGACCTGTCGCAAAAGTACCTTCTGATTATTTAGATGTTACTCCAACATCGCAGCTTATATGGGATACCGAGTATAATTATGGAGCTTGGCATTACAATTATAGCCCAACTTATAACCAAAATAAACTTGGAATGTACTATAGTTTCGACTATAGTGGAGTTCATTTTACTGTTTTAAACACAAACGATCCATCTGTTGCTTCATTAAATGGCGAACAGTATAATTGGATGGTCCAAGATTTACAGAGTACGGAGAAAAAGAAAGTAGTAATAATGCACAAAGGCCCGTATTCAGCTGGCTCACATGGTATGGATGCAGATGTTGTAAATATTAGAAACGTGCTGCCTTCTGTATTTTATGAGAATAATGTTTCGATTGTATTCCAAGGACACGACCATACATATTCTGAAAGTTATTATCTTGATGGAGAAGGGAACATCCTTGATAATGTAAATCAGGGTAAAGAATTAGTTGATGGGCCAGGTGTGTTATATGTTGCTTTAGGTACACTAGGAGATAAGTTCTATAATTATATTGATAATGAAGAAATACCTTTGGAATTTGGAGAGAAAATTCATAATCCTACATTATCCAATCCTACATTTGGAAAGCTATCATTTGATGGTGAGAATTTATATTATAAGGGTTATAGTTTTGATTTCGATAGCAATAAAGCAATTGAATCAAGAAAACTTGGGGGTTTAAATCTTGAGAGCTTAATTATATCTTCTGCAGTATCAGTAGCATTTTCAATAGGATTACTTTTAGTATTATTAAGCATAAAAAAACATTAGAGTGAGAATATTTATATAAAAAAGAAAAAACCACTGAGTTTTCAGTGGTTTTTTGGTGCCGTTAGTCGGACTTGAACCGACATGATGTTGCCATCGAGGGATTTTAAGTCCCTTGCGTCTGCCTATTCCGCCATAACGGCAAATAAATGGAGGCACCACCCAGATTTGAACTGGGGATAAAGGTTTTGCAGACCTCTGCCTTACCACTTGGCTATGGTGCCATTTCGTACTTGTGTAGTATATCATAAGAAAAAAATCATGTCTATTATTTAAATTACAGAAGGAGTGTTTTCAAGGAATATTTGTAAAAATCATGAGACTAAATATTAAAAATAATTCTTATGCATTCTTAATACGGAAGATTCTTTACGGGCCGTTTAAAAGAATATATAATAAAAGAAACGGAGGGAAAAGATATGTGTTTGATTTATACTATTTACACCTATAATAAACTCGTGAAACAAAGAGAGATTACGGATAATTCATGGTCTCAAATTGACATATTGTTAAAGAAAAGATTTGATTTAGTACCTAATCTAGTCGAAACTGTAAAGGGTTACGCTAAACACGAGGACAAAGTATTAAATGATGTTACTAAAGCCAGGGCTTCGGTTGGAAGCGCAGGGAATTTACAGGAATCCTTAGATGCTAATAATGAACTATCGGGGGCGATTTCAAGATTATTGGTTGTAGCTGAAAGGTATCCAGAGCTGAAAGCTAATACTAATTTTCTATCTCTTCAGCAAGAACTCTCTGATATTGAATCAAAAATTGCGTTTTCAAGACAGTTCTATAATGATTCATGCATGTTGTACAATCAGAAAATTAAATCTTTTCCAGCAATGATTGTTGCTAAGATATTTAAATTTTCGGAAAAGCCATATTTCACAATTTCTGAAGAAGAGAAAAGTGCTCCTAAAGTAGTGTTTTAGTATAGAATTTATTATATTTATACAATCAACACCCATCAGTATTTATAATATGATTATTCTCCCAAAGTATTCTTGGAAGAAAAAGTTGTGGTATATCCATGCTCAATAAGATAAAAGATAATAAAATAAATAATGTATCATTATCCTTTTTTGTGTTTATTATATTTATCGTAACCTTAACTTTATGTTCTTGCCAAGGAGGTATGTTTAGCGAAAAAGGAGATGTATTTATAGAATCACTTGATAGTAATGCAATTTTGATGCAAGATGGAAAACTTCAGGTTAATGAAACTTGGGTAATAAATGGAAATTCAGAAGAAGCTAAAAGAAATTTATATAAAATAATAGACTTAATAAATCCAGAATATCCTTCTATAAACTTAATAATTACAGAATTTTCAGTAGTTGATAATTCTTCTGGCGAACAGCTTCTTTACTTAGGAGATGGGAATTATTCCAGCTTTTTATCTGAGAATTCTGGAAGTTACATTGATAGCAGTATTCCAGGAAAGCTTGAAATTGGTTTAATAATGGAAAAATATTATTCTGGCCGGAGATCATATACTTTTCGATATACTATGGATGGAATGGTATTAAGATTTCTTGATTGTGATGAATTATATTGGAACCACATTGGAGCAGATTTTTCACTTTTTATTGAGAACTATAATTTAAATATTTCTTTTCCGAATGGAATCGATCCCAATAGTATAAAATTTTGGATGCACAGTGAGAATATTTCTGCATACTCAAAAATATTAGGAAATGATATACAGTTTTTTGCTGAAAACATCAACCCAGAATCATACACTGAGATTAGAGCAATATGGACAGATACTATATTTGAATCTCTACCAGTCACGGAAAATGTTGAAAAAAGAGTCTTTATCGAGGAGCAAGAATTGGCGTGGGCAGAAGAGTGGGAAGAGAGTTTAAAAAAACAACAAGTAATTTTTACAATTAGTTGGGTATCAGGGATTATTATTACTATAATTTCGATTTTTTTAGTTATTTATTCACGGATAAAATACCGTAAAAACAAGATCTCCATCCCATATTTTAGAGAGATACCACAAGGTTTTTCACCTGCCGAATATGGACATCTCTTTTATTATTATTCAGGGGGCGCGGAAAAACCATTTTTTTCTGGGAGACTCATTAGTTCTACTATTTTAGACTTTGTTAGAAGACAAATAATTGAAATAGAGATTGTTTCAGGGGAAAAATATATTTTTAAAATGGCAAGTGTTTCCTCAACACAGCGAGCCGAGTTATTGCCTCACGAAGCTACATTGTTAAACTTATTAGAATTAATTTCACAAACCAAACCCAGCGGGTTTTCCATGGAGGATTTTGACCGATTTGCGAGAACAAATAGCGAAAAGTTCTCGAGTGAAATAAAAAAAATATTGGTTCAATCGAAGCAAAAACTAAACAATGGGGAATATATAGACAAAAAACAATCGATTTTTATAAAAATAGCTGGATTTGGCCCGATATTATCATCAGGTGGAATAATATTATTGTTTGGCTTTTTTAGTTATATTTGGCCTTTATATCTTGGATTAATAATTGCTGGAATTGCATTAATAATAGGAATCCCAAAGAAAAAGAAATTAACTGATAAGGGAGAATTAGTCTTAGCCCAAGCCAATGGATTGTATAATTATATGAAAGACTTTTCTAATCTTGAGGAACATGAAATCCCCAAATTAATCCTTTGGGAGGAGTATATGGTATATGCAACAATGATGGGATTATCAAAAGAAGTTTTAAAGGCATTGCCAGTAAAATTAATCGAAAATAGTGAAAATAATATTAACTTAGGCACAAGAAACTTATTGATGTCTTTTTATATTCTATCTAATGCCAAGGGAGTAGATTTGGGATCAAGTTTGGTTAGATCATTATCTAATACTAATCAAGCAATAAGAGTATTTGAAAAAATGAATTCAGGGAAATCTGGATTTGGGGGGAGAGGTTTTGGTGGGGGAGGTTTTTCCGGTGGCGGCGGCGGCTTTGGTGGCGGCGGAGGGGGAATAAGATAAAAACACCGAAGAATTCGGTGTTTTTTTGGAGCGAAAGACGGGATTTGAACCCGCAACAACTGCCTTGGGAAGGCAGGGCTCTACCGTTGAACTACTTTCGCGTATTTTGATTATACATCATAGAGTTTAATGGAGCAAGAAAAATTCTATGTCTTTGTAGTAAAGGTTTTTGTTATTAGTTTCAGTTAAATGTATATAATAACGCTTATTTAAAACAAGCATTCTAATCGGTACCTGTTGACTTTTTTTTACTTTTAATTTACAATTAGTTTACATACATTTTTGATGAGGGTGATATGAAACTAGATAATAACACAAATTCAGTTTTAAACGAAATAATGGCTAGTGATAATCCTGCCGTATTTTTGCTAGCCCCAATAGGATCCCAAAAGAGCGAATTTATTACCGAATTAAGTAATAGATATGCAAATACATTTTGGTTTAATCCAATTACTGATGATTTAAGCCTTTATTGTCATACGTTTATTGACAAAATTCTTAAACAAGATCCGGATCTTCAATTGAAGCTTAAACAACTTCTTTTTTGTAATTCGCAATATGCGGATACTGATGTAATAATCCTCTCTCTTTTGGATTACATAGGGAAAATGAAAGGAGATGTTTTAATTGTATTTGAAAGAATGGAACATATGCCAAGAGATTTTGACTATTCTGATTTTGTGAACATAATTAATCATGCTCCGAATAACCTAAAAATTCTTTTTTCTTCTACTGAATTCCTCCCATTTGAATGGAATAAGTTTGAACCAAGATACCCAATGTTTGTTGACAATACAATTCTTCAACAAGTTGATAAGAATGACCCATCTGAAGCGCTTTCCGGATTAAATGAAGAAGACATTAGGTTTCTCTGCTATATAAGTGACCTTGATGCAGTAGATATCGATTTTTTAGATACCGTTTATCCGGGAGGAGCTGAAATCCTTAAGCTATTAAGCAGAAGAGGTGAGTTTGTTGTAACTAGGGATGTAAAGTTTTTCAGAATGAGTCCGATACTTAGGGAATATTTCCGTCCAAATAGAGACTCAATAATCTCAGATGATAGCCGTTATAACAAGTCAGTAAAAAAATTATATGGGAAGCATTTATTCAATACTGGTCATTTTTTTGGGTCCTTAACACTTTTTCATGAGGCGCAAGATTTAGAAGGATTTAATAATTCTTTAAAAAGAATTTTACAAGATGATCTTCTTTTGATTAAAGTAACCGCATATATCAAAGCTCACCCGGGATTCGATTTTGACGATGATACAACTGATTATAAATATTTTCAATTATACAAGGAGATGTCACAATGTTATCTCGGAAATATTGATTCAAAAAGTATTTTTAAAGGGAATGTTCTTGCAAATTATTTTGAGAATAACGACATTAATGCTTTTATGGCAGCCAAGCTTTTTGAATACTATTGTTTAATTAAAAACGGAAAAGGCAACACTGTTAAAGAGGATTTTATCAAACTATATAATAAGTACTATTCTTCTAATAAAGGACATTTACTGGCTCTAGCGTCAATGCTCCCGAGTATTACAACTTACACTAATTTTACCATTCAAGAACTTGAAGATTTTACCTCTGACATTAATGCTGAAAAAGGATTTTGGTATATCAAAGTAATGGAGGATTTGTCTAAAGCATATTTTCAGCAAGGAAACTACAGAAAGGCTATATATGTTTCTAAACAGATTAAGGATTATTTAGAATATTATGTTATTCCTCCTTATTTTATTGCTCTGCATTATTTTTCTGGAGAAGTTAAAGAAGCCGTGGAACTTGTAAATGAAGGGCTAAAAAGAGCGATTCCTATTAGAAAGGATGCGCATGTATTGTATACAACAAAAGCCATGACTGAAGAATATTATGGAAACAACGAAGAAGCACGGAAATTTTTTGATTTAGCTTATAGCAAGCTTGAGTATAGTGACCCTTCATATTATTTTACTATTACACAAAGGTGTTTATATAAAGCCTCGCACGGGGAGGCCCAATACGCAAAAGATCTTGCAAACATTTATCTTCAAAACTCACAGTCTTCTTCGCATGGATTGGTTATAGATATGCTTCTGGCTATTGCGTATGCATCTTTTAAATTAGGTGACAGAAAGAGGGCTTATAAAGCAGCTACTGATTGTATACAGAATAGTACAGCGAGATCAGCGGCATGGCTTATGGGGATGGGTATAGTCACAAATATTATGTTGACTCAAGGTGATTTAAAGGATGCACCTTCCTTAGTAAGAAATCTATTAAAAGCTTCTTACAATTATGGCATGAAAATGATAGTGGCTGACTATTCTGAGGATATTTTTGCCCCAATTATTTCCTTCGCTAAAACGAAAGAGATTGAATTAGATTATATAACTCAAATTGAAGAAGCAATCGTGGAAAAACAAAGTATGCAAAAGACTTCAAATATGATAAAAGTCATTTTCTTCGGAAATATTAACACCCTAATTGACGGGCAGGAAATAAAATGGAAGACAAGAAAATCCAAGGATTTATTTGTTCAGTATATCTTAGCAGGAAGTAACGGAATTGATAGAAATGTTATTATTAATATGCTTTGGAAAGGATATTTATATGAATCGGCTATTAATAATTTAAAAACAACTAATAATATTATTAGAAATACGTTAAATGAGTACGGTGTTTCGTTTAAGCTAGATTACGTTAATAGCAAGTACATTCTTTCAATAAATAAAATTAATACGGATTATCATGAAATGCAACTATTGATGCAAAAATATAACGCAGAGCAACTTCTTCAAAAGAAAGTATCAATCATGAATAAAATATTACAGATAAGAAAGGCTGAGTTTGCTACTGACTTGAACTACGAAAACATCAAAGTTGAGAGAAACACTATTAAGCAATGGCTGACGATAAATCTTCTAAGGCTTGTACGTGCTCTTGCTAAACAAGAAGATTTCATTGAAAGCAAGAAGTTTTTAACAATACTATCTTCTATTGACGCCGCAACGGATTATACTGCGATGATAGATGAAATCAATCTGCATATTAACATAGTGTAGGTAAATAATGATTAGGATAAATAATGAGTGGAATGACTACGAAATAATAAGGACTGGTGATGGGTATAAGCTTGAAATGTATTCCCAAAAATATAAGTTTTTACGTCCAGATCCGCAGGTAATATGGAAAGCAGACCCAAGCTTTGATTTTGAAAGAGAATGTGATGCTTTTTATTCTCGAAATAATGATGGAGGGGGACTTTGGACTTCAAACAACCAGATTCCTGAAGAATTTTTTGTTCATTGGAGAGAACTCACATTCTCGTTAAAACTTATGGGATTTAAACATACAGGAATATTCCCGGAACAAGCGTACAATTGGGCCAGGATAATCGATACTATTAAAAATTCTCAATCAAATAACCCTTCAGTTTTGAATTTATTTGCCTATACTGGAGGCGCAACTGCTGCCTGTCTTCTTGCTGGGGCATCTGTTTGCCACGTTGATGCGGCAAAATCCATGTGCGAAAGAGCCAAAAGAAACCTCAACTTAAGTGGGCTAGGATTGAATAAAGTTAGATTTATAGTGGATGATTGTATAAAATTTGTGGAGAGAGAAGGAAATAGAGGAAAAAAATACGATGCTATAATTATGGACCCTCCCAGCTTTGGAAGAGGCCCAAAAGGTGAAACCTGGAAAATAACGGATCAAATCTATGAGTTAGTTCAAAAAACCAAAAAATTATTATCAGAAAAACCCTTGTTTTTTTTAGTTAATAGCTATACAACTGGTTTACAACCAACTTCTATGAAGGTAATATTGGATAAAATATATAAGGATATACCTCACGATTGTGAGGCTTATGAAATAGGAATTCAAACTAAGGAGAAAGAGGTCGTGCTACCTTGCGGAGCAAGCGCTTTTATGGTGTTTAAATGATTAATATTGACTACAAAAAAATAATTAATTTATACGAGGATAACCATCTGCTAGTTGTGGTCAAACCTCAAGGTCTTGCATGTTGTCCGGACATTTCGAACTCGCCAAATTTATTGGACCTGATGAAGAAGTATCTGATTGAAAAATACAATAAGCCAGGAGATGCTTATCTTGGCCTGGTTCATAGGCTTGACCAACCTACCGGCGGGGTAATGATGTATGCCAAATCAAGTAAAGCGGCCGCTAGACTTGCTAAAAATCTTAAAGAGAGAGAGATTGAAAAAAAATATTTTGCAGTTTGTGAGGGAATTCCCAAAAGAAACAAGGCTACTTTAAAAAATGCTTTAAGTAAGGATACAAATAAAAATGAAGTGTATTGTGTCCCCATTGCAACAGAAGGAGCTAAAATGGCTGAACTTGAGTATAAAGTAATTGCAACTAAAGATGACTTATCGTTACTTGAGATCCACCTAATAACTGGAAGATCTCACCAAGCAAGAGTACAACTGGCAAATATTGGTTGCCCAATATGGGGGGACCAGAAATATGGAAAAGCGATTGGACATGATGACCTTGCTTTGTGGGCAACAGAGCTAAGTTTTCCACACCCTATAAGCAAAGACCTGATGAGGTTCAAGGTATTTCCTCCAACAGAAGTATTTCCTTGGTCGGAATTTTCTACTCAAATAAACATTAATTTAGGAATATAAAAGATTGAAAATAGAAAATACAAAGAAAATATTTAATCTTCTCCAGCAAATGCATCCACATGCAAGTTGTGAATTAAACTTTAAATCAATTTTTGAACTACTTGTAGCAGTTATTTTAAGCGCGCAATGTACCGATAGAAGGGTAAATATTATTACAGAGAAGCTTTTCCAGTCCTACAATAAACCTTCGGATTTTGCCTATTTAAATAACGATGACTTGGCCCCAATGATTTTTAGCTGTGGTTTTTATTCAAATAAGGGGAAGAATATCATTGATGCATCAAGAATTATTCACGAGAAATATTCAGATACTGTACCTAATTCTATGGAGGAATTATTGGCTCTTCCAGGTGTTGGAAGAAAAACTGCTTCAGTTATACTATCTGTGGGATACGGGATTCCAGCTATTCCTGTTGATACGCATGTTTTTAGGGTTGCAAATAGAATAGGACTTTCAAAAGGTAGCACACCGAATAGAGTTGAGAAGGATTTAAAGGAATTATTCGAAAGGGACAATTGGAATAAATTGCATAATTTCTTAGTTTTTCATGGCAGATACATATGTAAATCGCAGAAACCAAAATGTGATAAATGCTTATTATCACAGGAGTGTTTCTATAATAAATCAAAAACAAAATAAACTAATATTATTTTTAATTTTCATGAGGAGTATTTCAGCATGTTTCTAGATACAGCAATTATTCATTGTAAAGCAGGGAATGGAGGAAATGGGGTAGTGTCTTGGAGGAGAGAAAAATTTATCCCCAAAGGAGGCCCTGATGGTGGAGATGGTGGCAAAGGAGGAGATATAATTTTTGAGGCTGATTCTTCACTGAATACACTCATATCATTTAGATATACACAGAAGTTTCATGCGGAAGATGGACAACCCGGAGAAGCTGAGAATCGCTCTGGCCGCAGTGGAAAGGATTTAATAATAAAAGTCCCTTGTGGAACATTAATAAAAGATGCTGAAACAAATAATATTATTGATGACATGGTTTCAAGTGGTGACAGATTTGTGCTCTTAAAAGGTGGAAGAGGTGGAAGAGGGAATGCGAGATTTGCAAATTCTGTTAGAAGAAGCCCTGCCTTTTCGGAGACAGGAGAGTTAACTAAAGAAAGGAAGATCAGCCTTGAATTGAAGGTAATAGCAGATGTGGGTTTAATTGGGTTTCCAAATGTAGGTAAATCAACCTTTCTATCCGTAGTATCCGCAGCAAAACCCAAAATCGCAAATTATCATTTTACTACCCTATCTCCTAACTTAGGAGTTGTAACTCATAACGGCTATTCTTTTACTATTGCTGATATACCCGGATTAATAGAAGGTGCTTCGGAGGGGGCAGGATTAGGACACTCATTTTTACGCCATACCGAAAGAGTCCGCCTTTTGTTGCATATTTTAGACATTAGCGGTAGTGAGGGAAGAGCTCCAGAACAAGACTATAGAATCATAAGAAACGAATTAAATAATTATTCAGGGATCCTGGCATCTCTTCCTGAAATAGTTGTTGGTAATAAGATTGATTTATCTCAGGACTATAAAGAGGAAATTCTAAGGTTAAATAAGGAGTTTAATATTGGTATTATTCCTGTTTCGTGTGCTACGACTGAAGGAATAGACAATCTTTTAAATATTTTGACCGCAAAATTAAAAACAATTCCAAAACAAGAGAAGTTGAGGTTTTCCCCGTTCGTTTATGAAGATGAAAATAAATCAGAAATAAAAATTGAAAAGAGAGATCATAGTTATTATGTTTATGGAGGTTTTATTGAGGATCTTGTAAGAGGAGTAGTTGTTTCAGACCCAGAGAGTTTTAGATGGTTTCAAAAGGTATTGAGAGACAAGGGGATAATGCAAAGCTTATTAGAAAAAGGACTTAAAAATGGAGATTCAATTGTAATAATGGATATTGAATTTGAGTATATAGAATAGAAATGAAATACGGTATTTTTGGTGGGTCTTTTGACCCAATGCACTTGGAACATATAAAAATTATCCAGAATGCTTATAAGCAATTGGGTCTGGATAAAGTAATAATTGTTCCCTCCTTTAATCCCCCACACAAATCAAAGCTTTACGAAAGCTTTGATAATAGACTTGAAATGATAAATTTGGGAATAATGGATTATTCTTGGGCGATTATAGACAATGTTGAGGAGCGGTTAGGGCTAAATAACAGTTACACATATTTGGTGATAGAAGAATTAACAAAAAAATATGGAAGACCATATGCACTAATTGTTGGGGGAGATAGTCTAGCTAATTTTCACGAGTGGAAAAACCCAGAAATAATCTTAAAGCAAACCAACCTAGCTGTGTTTTCTAGAAAAGGATACCCAGATATCTTAGAAACTGCTCAAAAAATTAAAAATTCTTATGGATGTAATATTTATACTTTTGATAATGATTTGGAAGATATATCAAGTTCAGAGATTCGCGCAATGATTATGACTGGAATTAGTCGAAAAGAATTATTTTTGCATGAGAAAATATCAAAGTATATAGAAGATAAAGGCCTTTATAAATGCTTTGATTATATAGTTAAAAAACTTAAGGATAGCATAAGCGAACGATTATTTCTTCATTCTGCCGAGACCGCTGTATACGCTGTAAGGTTAGCTTCAAAGAATAATATAAATTATGAAAAGGCGTTTCTCTCAGGGTTATTGCATGATTGTGCGAAGGAAGACAATTATGATGCCTCATTGTATCCTAATATTCTACCTCAAATAGTTCATCAATATGAAAGTGCAAAAAAGGCCAAAAACTATTTTGGGATAATGGACGATGAGATACTGAATTCAATAAAATATCATACAACTGGGGCCCCCAATATGAGTGATCTCTCTAAAATTGTATTTTTAGCAGATAAATTAGAATCTCGAAGGCAGTATAGTAATGTCTCAACGTGTAGAGATCTTGCTGATAGAGACTTACATCAAGGTTTTTTAACTGTATTAACGAATGGATATAATTATACAAAAAATAGGTCTTTGGACATGGATAAATTGACCCTTGAAACTATCTTATGGTACAATAACTGCAAAGATTAAGGAAGGAAAAATGGATACACAAGAAACAAAAAAAATAATTGAAGATTTACTTGAAGAAAAAAACGCTGGGGATATTCTTTCTATCGATATTAGTAAAAAATCATCTATCGCAGATTATTTTATTATTGCGACAGGAAAGAATCTTATGCATGTAAGAGCTTTGGCGGATCATACCGAAAGTAAACTTGAAGAAAAAGGAATAACGGTTGCACGAAAAGAAGGATATTCTGATGGAAGATGGGTTGTATTAGATTATATCGATATTATTGTGCATATATTTAACTCTGAAACAAGAGACTACTATTGTCTTGAAAAACTTTGGAAGTAGGGAGCATTATGGATAACAAACCTTTCGATCCTTCAGAAAACCCAAGCATTCCTCACCCAGAAAAGATAGAGGAGAATGAAAGCCAAGGATTGCATAATAGTATTATAGACAATAATGTTGGAGCGGAATACAAATTAGGAGAAGATGTTTCGTCTAATAGAAATAGAGTTAACTGTGTAAAGACAAAAAGTAAGGGAAAAATCGCGACAGCTTATGTTACAAAAGTTGCTATTTTAACAGCTTTATCAGTTGTATTATACCTCTTTGCGAGATTCCCGATTTTCCCTATCTTTCCTTATAATGTCCTAGATATGGACTTTTCATCTATCCCCAGTCTATTGGGCGGTTTCGCACTGGGTCCGATAGCGGCTCTTATTATAGAGTTTATTAAGTGTTCAATTAAACTGATAACATCCACCACTGGCCTTATTGGAGAGTTAAGTAATTTCATCGTTTCGGCTTCTTTTGTACTTCCTGCAGCCTTTTTTTATAAATATAATAAGAATATTAAGGGTGCTATTATTGGGTTATTAATTGGCGTTCTTTCAAATGCACTGATATCTTCGTTAAGTAATTATTTTATAATCGTCCCAATGTATGCAAAACTATATTTACCGATGTTGATGGATTTAAGAGTTGAATTTTCTTTCCAATATGGGTTAGCGTTCAATTTAATAAAATCAATTTCTACTGCATTAATTACTTTTTTACTTTATAAAAGGGTGTCTAAACTTTTGCATCTATGAAAATGGCCGGATTTCATTTGTCATATTCATCGTACGATACCTTCTTGATTGGGCAGGAATTAGGCCGAGAACTGCTAAATGGAGATGTGGTTCTTTTGTCTGGTAATTTGGGCTCGGGCAAAACAACTTTTACAAAAGGAATTGCAAAAGCATTAGGCGTTTCGAAGGAAATAATTAGCCCCACATTTAATATATTAAGAGAGTATGAAGGAACCGATTCTTTACTTATTCACATTGATATGTATAGAATTGAATCCGAGGATGAGCTAGAAAATACTGGAATCGATGAAATATTTGATTGCAATTCCATAATAGTAATTGAATGGAACAAAAAAAATACTTGTAAACACAAACGATTGATATATGTTTCTTTTGAAATAAATAACGATTTTTCGAGAAGGATTTGGATCGATTATGAATAGTAGTATGCTATTTATTGATACGACTGGAAAGAGTATAATTCTTGGGGCTCAAACAGAGAATGGTGCTCATTACTATATTGGCCAAGAGATAGAAAAGAAACATGCAAGTACAATTCTTCAAAAAATTGAGGATTTCCTCTATTCTTCAAAAATCAACATAAGTAGCATTTCTAAAATAGGTGTTGTTATTGGCCCCGGCTCTTTTACTGGGATAAGAATTGGTATATCAACAGCAAATGCTCTCTCTAAGTCATTAAATGCTTCAATAATCTCGTTGAATTCTTTAGAAATAGCTCTATTTGACCGGAAGAGTAACGTCATTTCTGTTATGGATTGTTTAAATGGAAACTATTACTCACTTATTAAGACTTCTGAAAACGACTATAAATACAGGATTTTAACAAAAAATGATCTAAATAATTTTGAGGGTTTATATGACATTATACCGGCTACCGAAGTTTCCCCAGAAACAAAACTAAATGCTTTTATCGAAAAAGCAGAGACTGGCCCCTTTCTTACCAGAGCGTTGCCTTTTTACTTGAGAGAGTCTTCAGCGGAAAGAGAAGATAGAAACAAAGATCATTATTTAATCACCTTGCCAACAAGAGAAGATATAAAAAGGGTATTTATTATTGAGCAAACAAGTTTTCACGAACCATGGTCGGAAAAAATGATAGCTGAGGAAATTCACCTTTGTAACCCTACAAATATAATAATTAAGGACAGAAGAGATGATACGATTATCGGGTACGTATTTTCGAGAATAATAGATGACACTGTAGAAATATTGCGAATCGCAGTAAAAAGTGAATATAAGGGGGCTGGTTTTGCAAGCCTGATGATTAACGAAATAGTCGAGCGATCAAGAAGTTTGAGTATTAAGTCAATGATTCTAGAAGTATCTTGTTTAAATGAGCCTGCTTTAAGGTTATATCAAAAAAACGGGTTTATTATAGAGGGCAGAAGAAAAAATTATTATAAGAATGGTGAAGACGCTCTATTGATGAGAAGGTTAATATGATCAATTAATTTTCGGAGAAACAGGTGATACTACAATCGTGTCTTTGTCCTTTATTATAACACTCCCAGGATTTTTACCCTTTTTTATGTTTTTTACATTTGTGAAATCAACCATTACTTTAGTATTATTTCTTTGAGAGGAGTAATATGCCGAATAAGATGCTACAGAGCATACTATAGATGAAGGTATGTTTTTCCCATTACTCTTAATAATAGTGTGCGAACCAGTTGCTCCGCTTACATGTAGCCACATATCTTGTTTATTCGCTACTCTAAAAGTAATATTATCATTTTGTAAATTATTTTTACCAATTAATACTTTAAACCCATCTTGATAGAACTGAATATAATTATCAATTGATTTTTTTGTGCTGTTTAGTTTAAGTTTTTCCTTAATTTTGTAATTAAAATGGTCAGATAATTCTTTGACAATTGCTGATATGTCAGTTTGTTCATCTGAAAGAGTAAGGGCAAATTTTATGGACTCTAAATGTGATATAGAATGCTCTATCATATCTTTCGCATTAATGGAGTAATTGATTGTAGATTTTAGTTTGTAATATTTCTTATATTTTTCTTCGAGGTTTTTTGAAGGAGATATTAGAGGATTAATAGTAATCCTAGCTGATTTATTTTTATAAAAATCCCAGCAATCAATATAATGGCTGTCTTTCATTACTAGATGGAGATTGCACTTTAATAATTCCGCTTCATTGAGTAAATCATTTAATATATTGGTTTTCATTAAGTTCTCATTTATAGTGGAAAGACGGATGAAATATGATTTTAGTGTTTTTTCGACAAATATCCTTTCATGTCGAAAATTATTGACAAAATGATTATATTGCTCGATATTTTCAGAAAATAGTTCTATCGATTCGTTTAAAGTAGAACAATTAACAATTCTGATACTATCGTTTTTGTTAATTATACTTTCGTACGGATATAAAAAATAACCCAAAACGGAATCCCCTTTAAAGATTACACAAGGGTAATAGGTTTTATTCCTTCCGTAAAGAAAATTATTGAAAAACTCAGTGGTTGATTCTTTCCCCTTTTCGTTTATCAGATATTCATATTCGGCCATTGTTGCTTTTCCGAAGGTGGCGCCTACCGATTCTATGTTTGGGCGAAGCAAAATTTTAGGGTATATATATTCATGTCCCGAAAAAATGCATCGTTTCTCGGTAAAGAAACTCTCATTAGCCCCAAGTATAATATTATTCGAATCCAATAATATAATGTTCGATTTTTGTGCAGACATTTCAAATATTATGTTTATGATTCTTTCTTCGTATAGCTCATTGTTTTGAATTGTTTGAATTGTTAATACTCTATCATTGGATGATAGTTCGAAGGATTTTATTATACTTCCGATAATATGTTTTCTTAAAAGTTGGGAAAAATTTGATTGAATCTCATTCTTTTGGGGCTTTTTTGTTGTTAAAAAAAATATCGTATTTTGTTTATTTGTTGATAATACTAGATATACAATTTTTCGTTCCTTAGATACAATTTCCAAATAAACATAACTATTTTTACTTAAAAAAACAGACTGTATCTTTCTGTTTAGAAGATCAGGCCTTAATTCATCGCATAGTAAGGATAAGGTAAATATGTCGTTTGGCATAGTATTATTATACTATAAACAGTACTACTATTAATAGTTTATAATTGATTTAATCTTGTTGTTGTGATAACATAATGTAGCAAGTTTTCCAATGGAGGATTAAAATGGAATATTCAGTACAAAGAATTGGTGGATCAAGGGTAGAAATATCTTTTAAAATTGAAAAAGATGAATGGAATGATTGTATTTCTAAAGCTTATGAAATGAATAAACATAAGTACAAGATAGAGGGATTTAGATCAGGGAAAGTACCTTTTAAATTGTTAGTTAATAGATATGGTATTGAAATTTTTTACGAGGAAGCGTTGGATTACGCTGTAAATAAGTTCTATTCTGAGATTTTAGACAAGGAAAAAGATTTAGAGGTTATTTCAAAACCAGATATTGATATTAAAACAGTTGGCGAAGAAGGCATGTCAGCAGTTATTACTACGGAAATTTATCCCGGAGTAAAGTTAGGAGATTACAAGGGATTAAAAATTAAGAAGGTTAATTCAGAAATTCATGAAGCAGAAGTAGAAGCTGAAATATCGAAAGTAGTTGAATCCCATGCCAGATGGATAGACATAGCTGATAGGGAAATAAAAGTTAATGACAAAATTACCTTAGACTATTCGGGCTCCGTAGATGGAATTCAGTTTGAGGGTGGAACAGCGGAGAAAGCAACATTGGATATCGGAAGTGGACAATTTATTCCCGGATTTGAGGATCAATTAGTTGGGGCAAAGATAGGAGAGGAAAGAAATGTGGAGGTAACTTTCCCAGTAGATTATCACAGTAAAGATTTAGCCGGAAAGAAGGCGGTTTTTAAATGTACCGTTCATGAAATCAAAGAAAAACAACTCCCTGAGTTAAACGATGATTTTGCAAAAGATTTAGGGGATTATGATACTCTGGAAGAATATAAAAAGAGTGTTAGAGAATCATTGGAACAGAAAGCAATAGATAAGGCAAAATACGAGGAAGAAAATCTTTTAATTGAAAAGATTGCCATAAATTCCACTACAGATATTCCAGATGTTTTGATTGAACAAGAAATTCAAAGAATGATAAATGATTTTTCTATTAGAATGGCATATTCCGGGCTTAAATTTGAAGACTATTTAAAATATACGGGATCAGATATGGATAAATTCAAGAACGAGCATAGAGAAGAGGCACGTGAATCTGTTAAAGCTAGATTAATTTTGGAGGCCATAATAAAGAGCGAGAATTTAACCGTAGAGAAAGAAGAGGTTGATAAAGAAGTGGAATTACTCGCCAAATCTTCAGGGAAAAATCTTGATGATTTCAAAAATGAAATGAAAGAAGATCAAATTGCTCGAATTATGAATAAAATAATCGGGGATAAACTATTCGATTTTTTAAGAAATAATAATACATTTGAATAAGGGAGAATGTAATGGATATTAAAAATTTTATGATTCCAATACCGACAGTAATTGAACAAACTAATAGAGGTACAACGGCATATGATTTGTATTCAAGGCTTTTAGAGGATCGAATCATCTTTTTAACAGGAGAAATAAACGATGCAGTTGCTAATCTAGTTGTGGGGCAACTGTTATATTTGGAAACGAAAGATCCTGAGAAAGATATTTCTTTATACATTAACAGCCCGGGAGGAATGGTTAGCGCCGGAATGGCAATATTTGATACAATAAACTATATAAAATGTGATGTGGTTACTATCTGTGTAGGATTAGCAGCATCAATGGGGGCTTTTTTATTGTCAGCGGGAACTAAAGGGAAAAGATATGCTTTGCCAAACAGTGAAATTATGATTCATCAGCCAATGGGCGGAGCTCAAGGACAGGCTAGCGATATAGTAATAGCGGCAGAACATATAGCTAAAACCAAAGCTAAGCTGAATAGAATTATTAGTGAAAAGACTGGGCAACCTCTTGAAAAAGTGGAAAAGGATACAGATAGAGATAACTATATGTCTGCGGAAGAAGCCGTTTCATATGGCTTGATAGATAAAGTATATTACACAAGAAAAGAAAAAAATTGAACGGAGTAAGATGGAAGACGATAAAATAGAGTTAAAATGTTCCTTTTGTGGTAGAAGTGAAAACGAGGTTGATGAATTAGTAAAATCTCCAATCGTTGATTGTTATATATGTGTGGATTGCGCCAAAAAATCTTTGGCTGTTTTTAACCATAGCGTAAAAAGAGGATTAGGGGATTCATTGTATTCAGGGATTAACCTTATGTCTCCAAGAAAAATTAAAAATGAACTTGATAAATATATCGTTGGACAAGACGGTGCAAAAAAAGTCCTTTCCGTGGCAGTATACAATCATTACAAGCGAGTGCTAGGTATCCCAAGTGAAGAATATAAAGAAGTAGAATTGGAGAAAACCAACATATTAATGTTAGGGCCAACTGGCTCTGGGAAAACTTTGTTAGCAAAAACATTGGCAAGAATCCTTAACGTGCCATTTGCAATCGCTGATGCAACAACAATGACTGAGGCAGGGTATGTTGGGGAGGATGTGGAAAATATGCTGCTTAAGTTGCTGCAAGCGGCGGAAGGAGATGTAGCAAAAGCTCAAAGAGGAATTATATATATCGATGAGATAGATAAAATTGCAAAAAAAGGAGAAAATACCAGTATTACGAGGGATGTCTCCGGAGAGGGCGTTCAACAAGCTTTATTGAAAATAATTGAGAGCACAGTCGCAAATGTTCCTCCACAAGGGGGAAGAAAACACCCAAATCAAGAATTTATACAGATTAATACTTCAGAAATTTTATTCATTTGTGGTGGGGCTTTTGTTGGGCTAGAAAAAATTGTTGACAATCGAAAGGATAAAACATCAATTGGATTTAATTCTTCTTTGCATGCATCGGATAAAAATTATTCGCAGATGATGGAAGGATTGCGTCCCGAGGATCTAATCAAATATGGATTGATCCCAGAGTTTGTTGGTAGAGTACCGATTACTGCTGTTCTTGATCCATTGGATGAGGATATTCTAGTGAAGATTCTTACCCAGCCCAAGAATGCCATAGTCAAACAATATCAAAAACTACTGAGTATTGATGGGGTAGTATTAGAATTTGAGGAAGAGGCAATAAGGGCAATAGCAAGAAAAGCAATACAGCTTAAAACTGGGGCAAGGGGTCTTAGAACGATTGTTGAGAACGCAATTCTAAATTTAATGTATGAAGTTCCCAATGATAAAACTATAAAAAGCATTATTATTACCGAAAAAAGTATTCTAGGAGAATCTGAACCATTGGTAAACCGTATTAACGATTTAGCTGTAGAAAATTTTTAATAAACTAATTTAGGAAAATGAATTCCATAAAAGCTGAGATTTATAAAATAATCATGGAGGATTTAGCTCCTCTACTTATTGACAAACCGCAAATCGCACTTGTTGGTCGCTCAAATGTTGGGAAATCTTCTCTGTTAAATTATTTGTGTGACAATAATTCACTTGCCAGGACATCGAATGACCCAGGAAAAACAAAAACGATAAACTATTATTCCTGTAATGAAGGGGCTTTCTATATAGTTGATCTCCCAGGATATGGGTATGCCAAGGTTTCTAAAGAGATAAGGAACAAGTGGTCTTTTTTAATAAACAGATTCTTTTTAACCGCTAAGAAAAGTCTTGCGTTATTTATTTTAGATGCAAGAAGGGATGTTTGCTCAAGCGATGCGGAGATGATGGATTATTTTTATAAGAACAGGGTACCTTTTTCTGTAATAATTTCAAAATGTGATTTAATAAAAAAAAATACCCTTTCAATAAAAAAACAGAATATCGCAAATCAATTAAAAATAGGGGTAGATAACATAATCATGGTATCATCTAAAAATAAAGTGGGAAGGGCAGACATTTTGGCTAGAATTGAAGCGCAAATAGATATATTGAAAAATATATAAATAATAAGAAAATAGAATATTTGATTAAGAAATGAATATATATTCAATTAGTGATTTACATTTATCTTTTTCTTCGGATAAACCCATGTTTGTGTTTGGCCCAATTTGGAATGAACATTGGGAAAAAATATCCCTGGATTGGGATGCAAAAGTACAAGAAGATGATTGTGTTCTGCTCCCGGGGGATTTGTCTTGGGCGTTATCATTGCCCGAGGCCGAAAAAGACTTATTTGAAATTTCCAAAAGGAAGGGTATCAAGGTTTTTGTCAGAGGAAACCATGATTATTGGTGTTCATCAAGCACTGGGATAAGAAAAATAAGGGATTCTCTACCTGAAAATATTAACATCATAAGACACGATTCAATTAAAATCGGAAATTATGTTATTTGCGGCAGCCGGGGATGGACTATCCCCGAGAAGGGGATCACTGTTTCTGACTCTGACAAGAAAATAATTGATAGAGAAGCAATAAGGATTAGGATGAGTCTTGACGATGCTGCCCTTAAACGTGAACCGGAAGATAAACTAATTTTGATGATACATTTCCCTCCATTTAATTCTTCCTATGATGATTCAATATTCACAAGAATTTTCGAAGAGTATAAAGTTGATTCCGTTGTATATGGTCATTTGCATGGGAAAACTAGCAAAACATCCTTATATATAGAAAAAAACAATATAAAATATTATTTAACTTCCTGTGATTTGCGGAACAATAAACTAACTCTGATTTACTAAGATTCGATTAAGATATTTTTTGCGAGCGAGACTAGAACATTTGTTCTAAGTCTCGTTTTTTTTAAAAAAATAAGTAGTGAAAATCAATTATTTCCCTATTTTAATCAATAATACAGGCAAAATAATGGCTTGAGTGGTTGAAAGTGGAAAATTTTTAGCATATAATCATAGTATGAAGGAGAATAAAAATGTTCTTTGGCGAGTATCGTTTACAATTAGATGATAAAAATAGGATGCGAATACCTAATAAACTGAGGGAGTTTATTGTGGGAGAATATTATTTATTGCATGGAACAAACGGGTGCCTTTTTGTAATGCCAGCTGAGGAATTTCAGAGAATTGCAGAAAAGATTGATTCTATTCCAATAAGCAATTTAAAAGCCCAGGATGCAGCTAGAAAAATAATGGCATCAGTAGTAATACCTGATGAGGATTCTCAAGGTCGCTTTATCTTGCCCAAAAAGGCTAGAGACTTTGCAGAAATTGAGAAAAAGATAGTTTTTATTGGTGTTAATAAGAGAATAGAAATATGGAGTGAAGAAAGATATATTGAAAAAGGATTAGATATATCAGCAAACTTTGATAGCGAATTTGTCGCATTAAATGAGTACCAGATATGATAAGTGAGGATAAAATCAGCCATATACCAGTACTATTAAAAGAAACAATTGATGGTTTATCAATAAAAGCAAATGGTATATATGTAGATGGAACTGTAGGCCTGGGAGGACATTCAAAAGAAATAGTGAGCAGATTGACTTCGGGGAAACTAATAGGCTTTGATTTGGACCCTGAAGCAATTAAGATAACCCGTAATAAGTTACACATGTTCGAAGATAAAATAATCCTTGTACAAGACGACTATAAGAACATTATTAAGTATCTTGACAGTTTAAATATTAGAGAAATAGATGGGGTTTTGCTTGATTTGGGAGTATCTTCTATGCAAATCGATGATCCCGACAGAGGTTTTTCTTATACAAATGACGGAAAAATCGACATGAGAATGGACCAAACCAAAGGGATTTCTGCTTATGAGATACTGAGGGATGCACCATTTGAGGAAATGGCAAAAATTTTCAGAGAATATGGAGAAGAAAATTATGCAGGCAAAATTGCCGCAAGGATAATAGCAGAAAGAAAAGATAAGGAAATAGAAACAACGTATGAGCTTGCAGAGTTGGTTAAATCATGTTATCCGTCAAACTATAGAGATGGAAATCCGGCCAAGAGGGTATTTCAAGCTTTGAGAATAGAAGTAAATCAAGAGTTGAGTGGATTATATGATTTTATATTATCTGTTAGCTTAAGGTTAAGAAGCCAGGGAAGAATCGCCGTAATAAGCTTTCATTCCTTAGAAGATAGAATTATTAAGAAAGCATTCAATTATTTGGAAAAAGATTGTATTTGTGACAAGAAATCGCCGATATGTACGTGTAACAAACGGAGAGAAATAAGTATTATTACATCGAAACCAATAGTTGCTAGTTCGGAGGAAATAACAATAAATAGAAGAGCTAAGAGCGCAAAATTGAGAATTGCGGAAAGGATTTAATAGATATTATTGAATTTGGAGGAGAAGAAATGGTAACGTTAAGAAGAGATGTTGCAGCAATGCAAAATAACGATGTTTTTGACCGAATTGGTAGAGACCAGGACATAATTACTGATTATGATAGATTTATGCAAGAAAAGAAACGCGCAGAAAATATTTCTTTTCTATACACCAATGAATACGTAGTTTCGGTGCCTTCGACTAGAACGAACGAAAAACCCAATGTTGATTCAAGAGAAAAAATTAAGAAGCAAAGAATTATTAAAAATGACGCTCAAATTTTTGCGTCTTATGATGATTATATGCTATCGCAGATCAATAGGAAAAATCCTGATAAAATTTTAAGCCTCGATGAATTTAATGAAAAATATCACTCGAAAAATATAACTCATAGATATGCAAGAAAAGAAAAAGAACAATTAAGCAAAAGGGCTAAAATTTTTATTACATTATATTTAATTTCATTGATTGGGGCGGCTGCATTGTTTTTTTTTACATTAATAGGTTAATAGATATAAAACCTTGGCTAAATCCAAATGGATATACCTACAACATATTGAATGGCTTTTCGGAATGGATGAGGATAAATAAATGAAAAATACTATGATTAAGAATATTTTAGTATTTATTATATCGATTTTAGTTTTAGCCAGTGTAATAGTCGCTGGTTTGATTCATTCAAAAGATATTACTTATTCCGATGCAAAAGATAGTGGTCTTGTTTGCATGCGAGATACTACTAATAAAGCAAAGGAATCATTTTTAGAAGAGTACTTTTTATCAGATATTATAATATGTTACGAATAATAGACTTTTGGATAATGTTGTTCTAAAAAGTTTATGATATACTATATAAAAGAAATCTTTAGGTGAAAAACCTTTGCGATAAAAAACCATCTAAAATAGGTTAGTAAAAATGAAAATAATAAAAGATGCAATATTGAATATTGGTTCGGATAATATAACTCTAGCTATTATTGATGGGAAATGTTCAAACAGTTTTTTTTATGAGTCTTATAAAGCGTTCCTTGGTTTCCAAAATGGAAATTTTATAGATGAAGAGGATTTGTTTTTCTGCATAAAGTCGCTTATAAAAGAATGTGAAACGTCAGTTTTTGGTAAAATATCAAAAATCCTTGTGGGAGTCCCTGGAGAATTTACTAATGTAATAGAAAAAGAGGTTGAAATGTCCTTGGGTCCGACAAGAAGAAAGATTATTTCTAGAGATGCAGATAATATTCTTATTAAAGGTGAACCTATAAAAAATGATTCCAATGTTGCAATAAATGCTTCACCTATTTGTTATATTTTGGATGAAAATGAGCGTACTATGTGTCCGGAAGGTAAATATGCTCAAAATATTAAAGCACAAATCTCATATGTTCTGTGTGATAGATATTTTTATGATTTATTTAACGATATATCAAATGAGCTAAATATATGTTTTGAATACACCTCTACCATATTGGCAGAAACCATGTTTTTGATGCCCAGAGATGCAAGAGACAATGGAGCATTTTTGGTGGATATTGGTTTTATTAGCAGTTCTGTAGCCTTTTCTCAAGGAGATGGTTTGGTCTTTATTAAATCTTTTTCTTTGGGAGGAGGATATATTGCTTCGGACATAATGGATGTACTGGATATACCTTATGACCATGTTGCGTCTCTCGCAGAAAAAATAAACATCAATTTGTCTCCCGCTTCAAATGATCAATATTATATTTCCGTTAATAATTCTAATTTTGCATATAAAATTTCATTAATAAATGAGATCGCTGTTTCAACAATTGATGATATCTGTGATTATGTCCAGAAGGCAATTAATTCATGCCCGTATAAGAGTCAAGAGAGTTCTCCGATTTATTTGACAGGATCAGGGTTCGCGAATATAACCGGGGCACGAGAAAGAATGGCACAAATTCTTGGAAAAGACATAGAGATAATCTCATCTCCAATTCCACAATACAATAAGCCTTCTTTTAGCGGGATTGCTTCCTTGCTTATGCTGATGCAAACAAAGATAAATAAAATAGGTTTTTTTAATAAATTGCTTAATAATTTCAAGTATATATTCAGGAGGAAATAATATGACTACATCAGGTATCGCAAATATAAAGGTAATTGGAGTTGGCGGAGGGGGCAATAATGCGATAAACAGAATGATTTTTTCTGGCGTCACGTCCGCTACTTTTATTGCTGCAAATACAGATATGCAGGCATTAAATATGTCGCACGCCCAAATTAAACTTCAATTGGGTTCGACTTTAACGAAGGGTCTTGGGGCTGGCTCAGATCCTGAGATTGGGAAACGTGCTGCAGAAGAAAGCAAAGAAGAGATAAAAGCGATACTTCAAGATACAGATTTATTGTTTATAACCGCTGGTATGGGAGGAGGCACAGGAACTGGTGCAGCCCCAGTAATAGCAGAAATGGCAAAGGAGATGGGAATTTTAACTGTGGCTGTCGTTACAAAACCATTTGAAAGATTCGAGGGTAGAGTAAGGATGGAAAACGCAGAAAAAGGAATTGCTGAATTAAAAAAATGTGTAGACACTTTATTAGTTATTCCAAATGAAAAATTACAGCAGTATATGCCGAAAGGAACTCCTTTTGTAAAAGCTTTTCAAGCTGCGGATGATGTTTTGAGACAAGGTATACAAGGAATATCGGAAATAATAATGACTCCTTCTTTAATTAATCTTGATTTCAATGACATTAAAACTATTATTAAGGCGCAAGGAAACGCACACATCGGAATAGGACGTGGAAAAGGCGAAAAAAGGACTTTTGATGCAGTAAAGCAGGCAGTTAAAAGCAATCTACTTGAAACAAATATTGGTGGAGCTACAGGAATATTGATTTACGTTGCTGGAGATCAAGGGTTAACTATGGATGAAGTGTATGACAGCGTAGGTTTAATTAAAGAAGTAGTGTCTCAAGAAGCAAAAATAATATTTGGCATGGGAATTGATGACACCTTAAATGGAGAGGTAGTAATTACAGTTATCGCTACCGGCTTTCAAACCAAACCAGATGGCTCGAGCAATTACGGATTAATGGAAAGACAGATTTTTACAGAAAAGGATAAAGATTTGAACAAAAAAATGAGCACAATGTACGGATACCAGGAGAGCAGCGACCTTTTAAATGGAGAAAAGCCAGAAGATTCTTCGCGAGAAAGAGAGAACATTGATACTGTTAGCACCACGAATTTAGATAGTCAGAGAATTCCAGTGTCTTCAAGCAGATTACCGGCTTTTTTGCAGAAAAGGTCAAAAAATATAGATAATAATAAATAAAGTATTATAAAAATTAGCTTAAAATGGAGCAATATTATGAAATGTCCTTTTTGTGGAAGCCTTGATAGCAAAGTCGTAGATAGTAGAGAAAGCGATGATGGGTCAGCAATTAGAAGAAGAAGAGAGTGTGAAGTTTGCAAGAAAAGATATACGACTTATGAGAAAATCGAAAGCATGCCAGTATTGGTTATTAAAAATGATGGAAACAGACAATTATTTGATGTATCAAAAATCAAAAAAGGTTTAATAAAAGCCTGTGAAAAACGTCCAGTATCTCTTGACCAAATAGATTCATTGGTCGGAGAAATAGAAAAGAAAGTAAATAATTCACTCGCACAAGAAATTTCTTCCAAAAAAATTGGTGATATGGTAATGGAAGGATTGAAGGAGCTGGATGAGGTAGCATATGTTCGTTTTGCTTCCGTCCACAGAAAATTTACTGATATTAATATGATGAGAGAAGAGATTAATAAATTAGTTGATAATAAAACTAAATAGTTTCCGATAATTAATTAAAAATGTTATAATGCTTTTGTGAGTTGACTGGATGGTTACACATTTAATGTGAGGAAAGTCCGAGCATCATAAGGCAAGGTGGCAGAGAAATCCTGCTGAAGGTGACTTCAAGGAAAGTGCAACAGAAAAATACCGCAGTTTTTTTACTGTAAGGGTGAAAAGGTGTGTTAAGAGCACACCAGCATTTTGGCGACAAAAATGGCTGTGTAAACCCCACTTGATGCAAGAAAGGAGATTATTAGTTGCCCGCTATTCTCCTTAATCGCTAGAGCTCTTTAGGCGACTAGGGGCCAAGATAGATGACCATTCTAGACAGAACTCGGCTTACAGGTCAACTCACAATAAGAGCTTCACCGCTCTTTTTTATTGATTTTTATATTTTTGTGGAGAATAAATGGATTTCTTTTCAAATAATCTAAAAAATAATGCTCCTTTGAGCCAAAGAATGAGAGCTAATTCTCTAAACAATTTTTTGGGACAAAAACACATTATTCATGAGGGTTCTTTTTTGCAGAGAGCCATTTCTGCAGACAGATTGGGTAGTTGTATTTTTTATGGACCGCCCGGAACAGGAAAAACAACTTTAGCTAATATCATTGCTGAAACCACAAATGCGGATTACAAACATTTAAATGCGGTTTCATCTGGAGTTTCAGAAGCCAAGGAAATCATTCAACAAGCGAAGCAAAATTTGGCATTGTTTTCCAAGAAAACATACTTAATATTGGATGAGTGTCATAGATGGAGCAAAGCTCAGTCTGATTGTGTGCTTTCCGCTATGGAAAATGGAGAGATCATATTTATTGGAACCACAACCGAGAATCCTTATTCGAGTATGACCAAGGCAATTCTTAGTCGCTGTAGAGTATTCGAGTTTCATTCGTTAAACATTAGCGAAATAAAACAAGGTTTGCAAAAGTCGATTGTTGATAAGGAACATGGGTTGGGGAATTACAATCTAATGGTTGACTCAGAAGCTCTAGACCATATAGCCAGGTTTAGTTATGGGGATATGAGAGTTGCTCTCGATTCTCTTGAGTTAGCGGTCATTACTACAAATGCAAATAAGGATGGTGTAATACATATTGACGTTAGTATTTCGGAAGAAATTATGCAGAAGAGGGCAATTTCACTTAGCACCAGGATTATTATGATTTGTTAAGTGCTTTTTGCAAGAGCATAAGGGGTGGGGACCCAGATGCAGCTATGTTTTACTCATTGAAGCTTACGGAAAGTGGCGTTGATCCAGTTATAATTGCACGAAGATTGGTTATACATTCTGCAGAGGATGTGGGTTTAGCGGACCCTTTCGCTTTAACAATAAGTTTAGCAGCATTGAATGCCACCGAAAAGATAGGTTTACCTGAATGTCTCTTGCCGCTAAATGAAGCAATAATTTATGTAACTCTTTGTCCTAAGTCAAATTCGGTTTATTTAGCAATAGATGAAGCAAAAAAAGCTGTAGAGAATCCCATAAACTATTCTATTCCAAAGCACATAATTAACCGAGAGTTAAAAAACAACAAAGAGATCGAGTATAAATATCCACATGATTTTGGGGGATGGGTCAATCAACAATATTTACCAGATGAATTAAAAAACTCTAGATTTTATTATCCTTCACAAAACGGAGAAGAAAAGTGTATAATTATTAATAAGTTAAAATTTTTAAATAAAGGAGAAACAAATGAGTAAAGAATTAAAAGGGTCAAAGACGGAAGTAAATTTGAAGTTTGCTTTTGCTGGCGAAAGTATGGCAAGAAATAAATATGATTATTTTGCAAGTAAGGCCAAAAAAGATGGATTCGAACAAATAGCAGACATTTTTTCTACCACTGCTCTTAACGAAAAGGAACATGCTAAGCTTTGGTTTAAAGCGTTCGAGGGAATCAAAGACACATATGAAAACTTACTTACCGCCGCGCAAGGTGAGCACGAAGAATGGACCCAAATGTATAAGGAGTTTGCAGAGGTTGCAAAACAAGAAGGATTTGTTGAAATAGCAAAACTATTTGAAGGTGTGGCCGGAGTAGAAAAGTCACATGAAGAAAGATATTTAAGTTTAGCTAATAATATTAAAAATGGCTCTGTTTTCAAGAAATCGAATAAAATCGAATGGATCTGCAGAAATTGTGGTCATATTTTAATCTCTGATGAAGCTCCGGAAAAGTGCCCCGTTTGTAATCATCCTCAATCATATTTCGAAGTGCATAACCAAAATTATTAATATGAGGAAAATGGCTCTTGACATTGGGGATGTCCGGATTGGGGTTGCGACAAGCGATCCTTTAGGGGTAATTGCTTCAGGGTATAAAACTCTTTACAGAAAGGAAATAGAAAATATCTATGGAGAAGTATTGGGTATTTGTCAAAAAGAAAGCGTGGATACAATTGTAATAGGATTACCTCGAAATATGGATGGCACAAATGGAAATAGGGCTGAGATTTCATTAAAATTTGGCGAAGAATTAAAAAAACTTTCGGGTGATAAGATTAAGATTGTTTATATGGATGAAAGGCTAACATCTGTTCAAGCGGAGAGGATTCTCATTTCAAGTGGAGTAAGGAGAGATGATAGAAAGAAGGTAATAGATAAAGTGGCAGCAACTATTATTCTGGAAACTTACTTAAATAAAATTTCATAGGGTGTATTTTTATGGAAAATTTAAATAATATGGAAGAAGTAATTGTTCTTGTTGGAGATAAGGGTGATGAGCATGAATTTCGTGAAATAGCTCTTGTTGAATACAATCAAAGAACATTCATATGTTTGGAGCCCGCTGAAGAAATTGAAGGGTTTGAGGACGGTGATTTATTAATATATGAGCTTTCTTACGATGAGAATGATGAAGAGATTTTTCTACCTATAGATGATGAAAATCTGTTAAAAGAAGTATTTGATCAGTTTCTTTCTATGCAAAATGAAAATAAATAGTATACATAAAAAATTTTTAGTTCTATTAATCGTTGCTACTATTAGTGTATCTGTGTTTTTTTTGTCATCATGTAAAGACGATGCTGAGCCCATTATACCTAATGATGAGACAACACCTACTAATACTATTGCCCCTGGTGAGCCATTTTATTCTCCTGCACCAACGAACCAACCACTTTTTGATTATTCAGGTCTGACTGTTGCGGAAATAATTTTTTCTGATCAAAAGGGAACAGAAAGAAAGGTAAGTATTGCATTATTTGAGGAATTGGCTCCTATTACTTGTGCTAATTTTATTACACTTTCTTCAACTGGACACTATGAAAATACTATTGTTCACCGCCTTGTACCGGGTTTTGTTTTGCAAGGTGGGGGATATACTACTAGTTCTATAGAGGATCAAAAAATTGAAATCCTCCCACAATTATCGGTAGACCCGATAATTGGTGAGTTTTCCTCGAATGATTTTTTGCTAAATCAAGATCTTCTTCATGAAACTGGGGTAATATCTATGGCAAGGTTACCTAATGACAAAGATAGTGCTACTGACCAGTTCTTTATATGTTTGACTAAATCTACAAATCTTGATGGGGATTATGCTGCCTTTGGAAAATGCATAGACACACTAAGTTTATATAACGTTGTTGAACTTGGAAAATCTAGTTATGTAAACATAAATAGTGGGCTGGAAAATTGTACTTATCCTTTTGTATATATCAAGTCAGTAAATATAATTAATAACGATTAGGAATTTACCATGATTAGTGATAGGTTTGGAAAGATAAACTTTTATATGATATTTCTCGCTATTTTTTTATGTTTGGTATTTTTTAGTTTTTCCGATCAACTAAATCAAGAGAATTACTATTTTACGGCAAAAGCTGCTGGAGAATATAATATTAACGACTTTGAACTTGATATAACGCCACAGGAGCATGTCTACTCTGCAACCCCAATAGAATTTATCATTAATATTGAATATCAAGGAATCCCTTTTTACGATTTTACGGTTATTTATGAATCGGAGAATTATACTTCCTCTGATTCCCCTCCAACTGATGCTGCAGAATACGTTGTTTCCATTGTAGTAAATGATTCTGAACCCGAAATATCTTGGGTTTCATCTCTTACAATAAACCCAAAGCCGATTACTATTGAGTATGCGGGAACTTCAACCTACCAGTATTTTGGCGTGGAGTTTTCCAGAAATATTTCTCCTATAGGGGTAATCGACAATGAGGACATAGGTTTATCATATCAGTATATTGGTTTAAGAAACGAATTGGCTGAGAACATAAAACCTGTTGAGGCTGATTCATATGAAATTGTTATCAGTACTTCTAATAGCAATTATATCATCACAGACTACACTGGGAACGACCCAGGGATACTATTAATTACTAAAGCTAATTTGACTGCAAAAGCTAACGATATAACAATTAATGAAGGGGAAGAACCAGACTTTTCCGTAGCAATAACTGGTTTTGTCAACAATGAAACTGTTGATGACCTTATTTCTGAACCGACAGTAATTTTTGAGGAGACCGATGCAGGAGTTTATGACATAATTCCTTCAGGAGGAGCTTCAGATAATTATTCGATTCAATATTTGGAAGGCATACTTACAATAAATAAGCTTTCAGTATCAGCAATTTCAGATGATGAATTATATGATATTTCAATTTCTGGGGTTTTTCATCCAGATTATTCTTTGATTATTTCTTCTTTATCAATTGATGATGAGAAATACTTAGAAGCAATGGACATAATAGTTTTGAGGAATATGGATACATATATGGATAAACCCATATATTGTTTTGATACTACCCAGTCTCAGGGATCATCGAGTTCTTCTAGATATAAAATAAAAATTTCGGGTGTTACCTTAAAAGAAATATTCGGTTATAAAATTTTGGTGGTAGATAATACGGGTCTTGTTCACGAAATTACTAAATATAATTATTTAAACGGGGATTTATCATTTTCTTCGGATTCGCTTGGTACAATATTTATTGTGGAGCGACAATTGAGGACATACCTTACTCTTGGTATATTAGTTGGTCTTACTCTTGTCATTATTGCTTTTGTGATACTAACCAAACTGAAATACCAAATTGAGAAAAGAGATATTGAAAGAGCAAATCAAGAAATTAGAGACAAAAAAAATAAGTATCGTTGGGACTAATCTTAGTTTTACTCTATAATCTTATTTTTTGTTGCATCTATAATTTAACTATGTTATTATTACACAAGTCATTATTAAACACTTACGTTGAGTGTGTCCTGTTGCCGTTTGGTTAAGACATATTGAGACGCGTAAGGAAGAAAAAACAGGAGGATTTTTTTATGTCAGTAATAACAATGAAACAATTATTGGAAGTAGGACTTCATTTTGGTCATCAAATAAAAAGATGGAACCCCAAAATGAAAGAGTACATTTATGGTGTTAGAAATAATATCCATATTATTAACCTTCAAAAAGCGGTAGATTTAATTGAAGAGGCCTTTAATTTTATGCAAAATGTTGCCGCAGAAGGAAAGGAAATTTTATTCGTTGGAAGAAAGAAGCAAGCTAAAGATGTAATTAAAGCTGCAGCAGATCGTTGTGGTATGTACTACATTAACGAAAGATGGTTGGGAGGTACTCTTACTAATTTCCCGACAATGCGTTCCAGAATAGATAGACTGAATAAACTTGACCAAATGGAACAAATAGGTTCATTTGAGCTTTTACCCAAAAAAGAGGTTCTACAACTTAACAAAGAAAGAGAAGTTTTGAGAAGAAACCTTGGAGGAATCCAAAACATGAGAGTTCTTCCTGGAGCATTATTTGTTGTTGATATTAAAGAGGAACACTTGGCTATAGCTGAAGCTAGAAAATTGAACATTCCAATAGTTGCTTTAGTAGACACAAATTGTGACCCAGATTTAGTCGATTACGTAATACCGGGAAATGATGATGCTATTAGAGCGGTGACTTTGATTGCCAACCTAATGGCTGATGCAGTTATTGTGGCTAGAGAAGGGGAAGAATCAATAAATTTAAGTCATATTGAAGAACAAAATAAAGAAGAATCAAAAATTGATTCTCTTGCTGAAGATAACGCTGAAATAATCAACGGATAATTTTTGGGAGGAAGGTATTATGTCATTTAGTGCAGAGAATGTTAAAGACCTTAGAGTTAGAACAGGAGCAGGGATGATGGACTGTAAAAACGCTCTTGTCGCTACTGATGGTGATATAGAAAAGGCAATAGAGTATTTGAGAGAAAAAGGAATTGCAAAAGCCGCAAAAAAAGCGACTCGAATCGCATCTCAAGGTATTGTGGACAGCTATATTCACATGGGAGGAAAAATAGGAGTAATAGTAGAAGTAAACTGTGAAACTGACTTTGTTGCTAAAGGTGACATGTTTAAAGAATTGGTTCACGATATAGCACTTCAAATTGCTGCTTTTAAAGCAATATATGTTGCGAAAGAGGATGTTCCAGAAAGTGAAATAGAGTATGAAAAGAATATTGCCAGAGCGCAAATTTCAAATGACCCCTCTCTTGTTAATAAGCCGGAAGTAGTGAAAGAAAAAATGATTACAGGAAGAATAGAGAAATATTTTAAAGAAGTGTGTCTTTTGGAACAACCATTTGTTAAAGATCCAGATTTAACAATTTCGGATTTGGTTCTAAATGCAATCTCCAAAATTGGAGAAAAAATAGCGATTAGAAGGTTTGTACGATACGAAATGGGCGAAGGCTTGCAGCAGAAGGATGCCAATTTAGCGGATGAAGTTAATGCAGAAATTGCAAAAATGTCAAAGTAAATAACGATAAAAGATACCAGCTGGTATCTTTTTTTTCAGGAGGGCTATATGATTCCGGTATACAAACGAGTACTTTTAAAAATTTCAGGCGAAGCATTGGCTGGATTAAATGGATTTGGAATAGATGAATCAGTATTATCAAATATTGTTAGCCAAATAGCGAGGGTTCATGATGCTGGCGTAGAGATAGGTATTGTTGTGGGTGGAGGTAATTTTTGGCGTGGAAAACAAGGGGGAAAAATGGATAGAACCACTGCCGATCACATGGGTATGCTAGCGACAGTAATTAATGCCTTAGCTATGCAAGATGCTCTGGAAAGGGCTGGTGTAATGACTCGTGTTCAAACCGCATTAGACATAACAAAAGTTGCGGAACCCTTTATTGCAAGAAGGGCAAATAGACATCTTGAAAAAGGGAGGGTTGTAATTTTTGGCTGTGGAACCGGAAGTCCATTTTTTACCACTGACACTGCAGCCGCTCTTCGGGCGAACGAAATCCATGCTCAAGCCTTACTATTGGCAAAAAATATAGATGGAGTATATGATAGTGATCCAAAGAAAAATCCATTTGCACAAAAATTCGATAACATAACTCCAAAGGATTATATAGAAAAGGGTTTATCTGTGATGGACACAGCGGCAGTAGCACTCTGTAGTGAAAATGGAATTCCAATAATTGCGTTTGGATTAGCAGAAAACGATAGTATTATGAGAGTTCTCTGCGGAGAAAAAATTGGCACTTACATAGTGTCGAAATAATTTTAGTTCTCTCTTAACATAATATATGTCAACTCATATACATATGTGCGTTATTGTAAAGTGATGCCATATATGATATATTTGTCATATTAAAATGGAAAAAAGGAAGGATGAAATATGGCTTATTTAGATGAAAATGTTGAAATAGTTTTTTTGGATTTAGAGGAGAGAGGTGAAAAAACAATATTAGCCCTGAAAACTGAATTAGGCTCTTTAAGAGTAGGAAGAGCTAATCCGAAGATTTTAGATAAAGTCCTGGTAAATTATTATGGTACTATGACCCCTATTAATCAAATGGCTAATATTACTATTCCCGAAGCGAGAATGATTGTTATAAATGTTTGGGATGCTAGTGCTTTAAAAAATGTTGAGAAAGCGATAATAGATGCAAACTTAGGAATTTTTCCATCAAACGATGGAAAGGTCATAAGAATGGTATTCCCAGAGCTAAATGAGGAGAGAAGAAAAATTTTAGCTAAAGATATTAAAGTACTTGGGGAAGGAACTAAAGTTGCAATAAGGAATATTAGAAGGGATATTCTTAATAAGTTAAGAAGCTTCGAAAAGGAAAAATCGATTACAGAGGATGATTTGAAAATTTATGAAAAAGATTTAGATAAAAGAGTTAATGAAATAATTTTTGAAATTGAAAAGATTACCGTGGAAAAAGAAGCCGAGGTAATGTCTGTTTAATGAAACATATTTCTATTATTATGGATGGAAACGGCAGATGGGCATCTCAAAAAGGGATGCCTAGATTAAGTGGCCATCTTGCAGCTAAAGAAGCCGTAAGAGAAATGATAGATGCCGCGGATGAATTAAAGATACCAGTCTTATCCTTATATGCTTTTAGCGAAGATAATTTTAAAAGAGATGCTAGTGAAGTATTAGGAATATTAGGGATTATTTCAGACTTCATTAGTCAATATTTAATTCCATTAGCAACTAATAGAAACTATAAACTAGTCTTTATTGGGAACCTCTCTCTCCTTCCCGACCCTCTTTTGGGGACAATTTCGATGGCTAATAAGGGCACAATTAATAACAAAGGAATGAAGATAATTATTGCCATTGCGTATAGTGGAAGAGCTGAAATCACATATGCATTTAATACAATTCTTGAAAACAAATTGATTAATGCAGATTATTCTCCCATAGATAAATCGGATATTGTTAGAGTACTTTATACTGCTACTGTCCCTGACCCTGATATAATCATTCGGTATGGAGGGCAAAAGAGATTATCTGATTTCATGCCATATCAAAGTGCTTATTCCGAGTTATTTTTTTTGGATAAAATGTTTCCAGATGCAAATAAAAAAGATATTTATGAAATTGTTAATGATTATAAAAAGATTAAGAGAAACTTTGGAGATGTAATGAAATGAAAATTGTAAAAAGAACCTTGCAAGGACTTTTCTTTTTTGGCTTATTAATAGGTTTTATTATATTAACTGGTACAATTAAAAGGGATAATACATATTATGGTCAATATTTTTTCGATGCTTTATTAATTCTTGTTACAGCAATTTCTTTGTTTGAAATGATTTCTGCAGTAAAAGAAGCAGGATATCGACCGATGCAGGCCCCTTTATTTGTAGCTTTAGTATTAGCTTATCCTGCAGTTAAATTTTTGGGTTATCAAGGAATCTTAATACTAATTGCTTTTGAAGTTTTTCTTTTATTTTTATTTTATATTTTTGACCCCTCAAGAAAGTTTAATGATTTTTTGATTTCCATATTTATATTTATTTACCCATTATTGCCTATGATTGTTGGAATGCAGTTAATCAGCCAATTTGGAATGATTCCTATTTTGACTGCAATTGGTGCAGCGATGATGGCTGACGTATTTGCTTTTTATTTTGGTAGTCTGATAAAAGGTCCTAAAATATTTCCAAAGATTAGTCCTAATAAGACATATTCTGGCTCTCTTATTGGGTTGATTGGGGGAGGATTAGGGGCATTGGTTGTATATGCATTATTTGAACTAACCAATATTCCGCTTAATAGGATTGTTGTTTTTGGTGATCTTTTCAATCCCTGGTTGTTTTATCCATTAATTGGTGTTGTAATTGGATTTTTAGGAGAACTAGGGGATTTGGCAGCGAGCAGAATAAAAAGATGCACGGGAATAAAGGATTTTGGAAAGATTATGGGTTCACATGGGGGAATTACTGACCGACTCGACAGCATTTTTTTCGCAGTGGTATTTATGGCAATTTTTATGAGTTTTTTAGGGAAATAAATAGAAATGAATAAAATAAGAGTTGGAATATTGGGATCTACTGGATCTATTGGGACACAAACCCTTCAAGTTATCTCAAAACACCCTGATTGTTTTGAAGTAGCGCTTTTATCCTGCAAAAGAAACATTAAGCTTTTGAGTAACCAAATATCTCAATTTAATCCTTCACAAGTTATTCATGGCGATACTACTGCATTGAATTATCCCGAGACTTATAAGGATTGTGATATAGTAATTAACGGAATTAGTGGTTTCGCAGGTTTAACTCCTACTATCGCAGTATTACAAAGTGACTCTAAACTTGCTACAGCTAATAAGGAGAGTTTGGTTTGTTTTGGGACGCAATTAAGAATAATTGCGAATAAATTGAATAAAACCATTTTTCCCGTCGATAGTGAACACTCGGCTATTCTTCAATGCTTAGAAGAATCAAATGACATTAACCGCCTTATTTTGACAGCTTCAGGAGGCCCCTTTAAAGGGTTCACAAGAGAACAGTTAAGTAAAGTAACTTCAGAAGATGCCATTAAACACCCCACTTGGAAAATGGGACTTAAGGTCACAGTGGATAGTTCTACCCTAATGAATAAAGGAATGGAGTTGATCGAAGCAAAACATCTTTTTTCTACCCAAAAAATTGATGTATTAATTCATCGTGAGAGCATAGTTCACTCACTTGTGGAATTTAAAGATGGATCAATTAAAGCATTGCTTTCTAATCCTGATATGACTATTCCAATACAATATGCTTTATCTTATCCAGAAAGGTTAGAAAGCGACACTAAATATTTAGATCTATCTGAAATAGGGATTCTTACTTTTGGGAAACCAGATTATGAAAGATTTCCATGTTTAAACATCGCAAAAAGCATATTATCCAAAGGAGATTACGAGGGAACAGTCATGTCTGTGGCTGATGAGGTCGCAGTAGAACAATTTTTAAATAATAAGATTGGGTTTTATGATATCTCAGATATAATTTATAAATCTTTAGATAGATTTAAAGAAGGGTATCTCACGGATGTAACTGATGTATTGCTTCTAGCTACTGAAGTAAAACGTTTTATTGAAGATAATATAATTAAAACAATATTGCCTGGTAGGATCATTTAATATGATTTATTCAAGTTTTAGTCTGGTTACCTTTATCGGAGTATTAGAAACGATTGGCTACATAATGCTAGGTCTTTTGGCGTTAATGTTTATGATTGTAATACACGAACTTGGCCACTATATCTCAGGGAAGCTTTTAGGCTTTAGAATTATGGAATTTGGTATTGGTTTCGGACCTCCCATTTTTAAGAAGATTAACAAGAAGAATGGGGAAATATTCTCGGTAAGGCCTATTCCTTTGGGGGGGTTTTGTCGTTTCGAGGAAGAAGATGGGGAATCAAAAAGCCCAACGGCATTTAACAATCAACCGGCATGGAAAAGAATAATTGTATTATTTTCTGGGGCGTTATTAAATTTCATTTCTGCCTTAATTATAATTTCCATTTTTTTTGCTGCTTATGGTCAAGTAGTTTTATCTATTGATAACATGTATCCAGATAGTGTAAATTCAAATGGTGTTCTTCAAAAAGGAGATGTATTTTTAAAAGTAAATAACAAAAATTTAAATATTTTAGAAGCAGGAGATGCCTATAAGAAGTTTGCCGAAGCAGATGGAGATTTGGAAGTTACTATTTTAAGAAATGGGGAAAAAATTCAAACAACTATTAAGAAAGGGGAATATACTATAGGATCTTTTGATGAAAACAATAACTTTATTCCTTCGGAAACAGGGGAGAAATCTTATGGATATGGTTTTTCTGGAGTATTAAGTCCACGGAAGCTTCCGTTTATAGATAGTATTGGCAGAGCTTTTTCCTACATGTTTTTCATTGTGTTAAAAATATTTCAAATATTTGGCCAATTATTTACAGGGAAAATTGGGTTAAATAGTATAGGGGGACCAGTTTCTACAATACAGCTCATGACTGAAGCAAGCAAGGCTGGCTTTGCTTCTCTTACGTTTGTTGTATCTATTATCTCTGCTAATTTAGCTGTAATGAACTTGTTGCCAATACCTGCTTTGGATGGATCAAGAATTGTTTTTTGTATAATTGAGATTATTCGAAGAAAACCAGTTAGTAAAAAAGTAGAAGGTATAATTCATACTGTTGGTTTTCTTATGCTGATATTATTTGCCGTGTTTGTTGATTTATATAGGTTTATTGCATAAAATGGAAAGAAAAGAAGTATTAATAAAAAATATTATTATAGGTAACGGACAAAGAATCGCGATACAGTCAATGACAAATACAATCTCGAGCGATTATCAGTCCACAATTTCCCAAGTAAATAAATTGAAAGAGTTAGGTTGTGATATAGTAAGAATCTCATTGCCTACTTTAGAAGCAGCAAATAGTTTATCTGGTATTATTAAAAATACAGACATTCCTATAGTTGCTGATGTACATTTTGATTATAAAATTGCACTTCAAGCTATTATTTCGGGTGTTCATAAGCTTCGAATTAACCCATCCAATTTTCCACATAATTATTTATCAGAAGTAGTTCATGCCGCAAAAACGGAAAATATTCCGATACGTGTTGGGGTTAACCGAGGGTCAGTACACAAGTTTATTTCCAATGAACAACTGGCGGAATATGCGTTAAGCAATGTTCTCTTACTTGAGAAAATGGGCTTTGATAACATAGTTGTTTCTGCTAAAACATCAAATGTCAAAGATAGCATTATTGTGAATAATTATTTATATAATCATACTCCCTATCCAATTCATATTGGTCTAACTGAAGCGGGGATAGGAAAATTTGCCGAAATAAAATCTATTTATTCACTAAGTGTTCTTTTAAATGAAGGAATTGGTGATACTATAAGGATCTCCCTTACTGGTAACCCGGAAAGAGAAGTAAAGTTAGCTCAATATTTGCTTAGAGCAGCAGGAAAGTTAGATAATTTTTTTGAAGTTGTGGCTTGTCCAACCTGCGCAAGAACCCAAATAGATGTAGAAAAAATCTCGAATTTTTTAGAGAATAAATATGAAAATCTTAATAAAAATATTAAAATTTCTATTATGGGATGTTCGGTTAATGGAATTGGAGAAGGGTTAAATTCCGACATAGGTATTTGTGGTGGTAAAGATAATTCAGTTCTGTTTTTAAACGGAAAAAAGGTAAAAACAGTTAAAAATACAGAAATAGAACAAGTATTAGTCGAAGTTATCGATAATTTTGAAGAATATAATTAAATTAGGTATATATAAAAAATTTTGGAATAAGAATGGCAAATAATAAATTCATAGAATATTTATACAGTAAACTTCCTGAGAAAGATAGGATATTTAGGCTTGCAGAAGTTATTATTAGGGAAGAAGGAACCTTAAGTATAATTTTTTTAGTCCCTGCGGAAAAGTATGATAATTATATGTCAGATAGTTTAAAGAACCTTATATTTAAGCTCACTAAAGATTTGTTAATGGATAATATATTCGAAATAATATACAGAAAAACGGTATCCGACGATTCATATGTTAAAACAGAAATAATTAAATATTTTTATAAAAATAATCCTTTAATTATGAGCCAAATTCGAGATGAGGATATTGATATACTTTCCCAGAATGATTTTATTAAAATTAAACTAAATACTAGCAAAGAATTAAAAGAGTATATTACAGATAATTCTATCTCTGAAAATGTTATTAAACATCTTGCAAAAATAATTTTTGAGGATATAGAGTTAATTATTGAAGAGAACAAAGAAATAGACTATTCAATTAGAAAAAAAATTAATTATATTGGCACCAACGATAACAAAATTCGATTAGTTGATATATCAATAAAGACCCCTTTGAGTGGAACAATATCTAGACAACCTATTTACATCTCTGACTTGGAAAAAATTAGAGAAGAAGTAGTAGTTTGCGGTAAAATATCTGGTTATAAAAATGGAATTTCTCAAAAAAAGAACAAGCCATGGGCAAGCTTTATTCTAGATGATACAACAGGCAAAATTAAGTGTGTTTTTTTTGCAAAATATAAAAATCAAAACTCTGTGGTTGAACAATTGGAGAATGACATGACTGTAGTTGCTAGTGGTAATTTTTCACCCCAAAAAGATAATGACAAAGGTGAATGGATAATTTTTGTCGATAAAATAAGTATATGCGATATAGATTATAGTAGCATTACCCTTGATATGCCATATAAAGATGTTCCATCTGATTATATGACAGTAGAACCTACTGTTTATGAGCAAGAAATTCAAAGCTCTTTCTTCATGTTCGATGGCCAGATTGATGATAGGCTTAAAGGAAACATTGTCGTATTCGATTTAGAAACAACAGGGATTAATATTACTGAGGACAAAATTATTGAAATAGGAGCTGTAAAATTAATTGATGGAGTAATTAAAGAAAAATTTCAGACATTTGTAAATCCGGGGAAGAACATCCATATACCTGAAGAAGCTTCAAAAGTTAATAATATTTTTGATGAAGATGTAGCTAACGCCCCTCCTTTAAGTGATGTAATTCCGGATTTCTTCAAATTTTGTTATGGATGCACTTTAGTAGCGCATAATGCAACTTTTGATGTTGGTATGATTACCTATTATGCAAGGCAATTTTCTTATAATTTTGATAATAATGTTATAGATACCTTAAAATTGGCTAGAGAAGTTTTGCATAAAACAACCGGAGTAAGTTTAGATGTTTTAAGAAAAAAATTTAATATTGATTCAGGCAATGCTCATAGGGCTTTAAATGATGCCGTAGCAACTGCAATGTTGTTGAAAGAACTGTTGAAGATTGATAAAAGTTAGATATTTTTCACATTTTTTCGCTAAAATGTTTTTAAATATGTAATATAATATAATTATGAATAAGAAAACAATTATTTTATTTTTTTTATTGCTCATCTTATTAGCTATTTTTGGGTGTACTGCATGTTCAAATAAAGATGTTCCAGCTAATAAAACTGTCTTTATTAGTTTTAATGCGAATGGTGGGACTTTTCTAGTTGAAGATCAAAATCAACCTACTCTAAGTTTTCAAGTTAGACAAGGAGATAGCATAATTTTGCCTTCATCTCCTACTAAAGAAGGATATGTTTTTATCGATTGGTATTTGAGCCTAGATTTTAAAGAAACGGACAGGCTTAACCTCACTTTATTCAAAGCGGTTGAAAGTAAAACTATCTTCGCCAAATGGGAAAGTGTGGAAACATACCCACATATAATCGCAATTGGGGACTATCAGCCTGTCGCTATAATTTCCGCAAATAAAGAAAGAGCCTCTATGGGCGAAACTGTATCCTTAGATATTTCTTATTCAGATTATGGATATAGACTTAAAGAAGGCTCATTGATGGCGAATGATATACCTATTGACGAGTCTACATTTAGCTTTGTAATGCCATCAAGTAGGTTTTTATATCTGCAGTATTTGAATTGAGACCTTTTGATATAAATGTTATCAATGAGGAATATCTAGATGGGAAAATTCTTCTAGGAGCTAGAACTGCAAAAAGAGGAGAAATCGTATCGTTTTACGCCATTCCAAAGATGGGTTATAAAGTTGAAAGTATTACAATATTGAACAACGGAGAACCAATAATTGGAAATAGTTTCATTATGGGTGCCTTTGATACAAATATCAACGTGTCATTTTCAAAAATCGATCTTTATGATCAGTTCAAAATCGAAAAAAGTCAATATCCAAATGCTGACATTAATTGTTCCAAAAACTTTGCTTCTCCGGGAGAATATGTGTATTTTGATGTAGTTTCAGATCAAGATTTTTTTGTGGAATCAGTTTTTGCAAATGAAATACAAATATATGAAAACGGATTCATAATGCCCTTTAAAAATGTGACCCTTTCCGCCACAATAAAAGAGATCAATTATTCGGAGAAGTATCAATTAACTCTATCTCAACAGCCGTTTCCTATAGGAAGTCAAATAGTAAAAATAGAAGGAGATAAAGAATATTTTTCTGAAGGAGAAAAAATTGAGCTTGATATTTCTGCGTTAAGTGATTATGTTATTGACAGCGTGGCAATAAATGGTGTTTTTATGCAATTAGACAGGTTATTTATGCCCAAGAATGATGCTGTTATGACTGTCGAAGTGGCATATAGAGGGAAAAGAATTTATTTTCATGAGGAAAGCACTGTAAATGTTTCATTATCCCATGAATATGCTTTAGAAAATGAATTAATAAAAATTTCTCTTCTCGATAGTTTGGAGGGGAAAAAGTTTTCTTTTAAATATTGGGAATATCCAAACGGGAATGAAATTTTTACTTTTTATGACCAATATTCATTTATTATGCCCGATTATGATATTTGCTTTAGGTCAGATATTTACGAGATATCTTCTGAGAAGAGAAGCATTGAATATCAGATTTCCGGAGAAGGGGTGGTTGCCAATCCAATTATGTCAGCAGCATACAATGAGGTAATTTCATTAACGCTAATTCCAAATGAAGAACAAAAAAATGCGATAAAAAGTATATATTATTATGAAGACTCTGAGAAAATAGATATATTTGAAATTATTAGCCCGATAATTGGAACTACAACATGTTCTTTTTCAATGCCTAATTATGAAATAATTCTATATGTAGTTTTTGAAAGGTATTACACAATAAGGGCTTTTGAAAATGAAAAACTATCTATTTATCCCGATAAAGAATATGCATTTGAAGGTGATTTGGTTTTTATCGATATCCAAGCCCGGAATAACTATAATCTAGCGCAGGCTACAGTTACTGTATCAGGTAATGATTTGGATGTATCAGGTTATTATTTAGTTGGGAATGTTGACTTAGAGCTAGCTTTTAGAGAGATCTCGATCTCGCAGGTATCTTACACAATAAAATACTTTTATCCAGAACAAGGCGGTATGATAAAAGGCCAAAATTCAGCAAAAGTAGGCAGTTATGTACCTCTTGAAGTAAATTCTGACAAGGGATATATATTATCTAGCTTAATGATAAAAAAGGCATCAGATCCAGATAGTAATTATAAAGAAATACCAGACACATTTATTATGCCGGATTACAATGTATATGTTAAAGCTGAATTTGAGCAGAGCACTCCTGAAAGCTTTTCTTTGAGAGAAAGATATTTAGAAACAAAAGATATATTTTTATCTAAGTATGGAATTTTTTTGAAACGTATCGATAATTTAACCTCCATTTTAAATTACTTTCAGGATTTTTCGGAAATTTGCTCTTTTTCTCATTATTTAGAAGAAGTAATTATTGCCGAAAAAGACGAGGGTAGTTTTTATTTGATAATAGAAGTTAATCTTCCGATACTTGTAAATTCACTTGGCCAAATTTTTGATAAAATTTATTCAAGCGTATATAGTGCCAAAACGGTGGACATTCAAATATTTAGCAACTTGATTGTTTTGTCTGTTGAAGGTTCTGCTAAAGATGATTATTACTCTTTTAAAAATGGGTTGATTGAGATTGAAAATAGTTTTTGGGTTTATGAAAACGAGGACGGGACGTATTCAACATACAAGTATTTTGGGGACAAATCATATGTTGTAATTCCTAGAACAGTAAAAGTAAACACACAAAACTCGAGGATAGTCAGCTGTATTGGCAAAAATACATTTAAAGATATTGGCAATATTAAAGGATTGGCTTTATCTTATGTTAGAAATTTGGCAGATTTTTCTTTGAGCTACGATAAACTAGATATAGAAGAACTAGATTTATCTCAAGTAATAGAAATCGGAGAAGGAAGCCTTAGCGGATTAGAATTTTTAAAAAAGTATTATCTTGCTTCAGATAACAGTAAATATTCTATTGATACACAAAATGTATTGTATTCAAAGAATAAAGATATTTTAGTTTCTTATCCAGCTGGAAAAGAAGAGAATTTATTCATTGTTCCTTCAACATGTACGAAAATAGGGGATTATGCTTTTTATGGAGCGGATAATCTTTTTTACATAAGATTCCAGGCTTCAAATAAAATTGGGTATATAGGAATTGAGTCATTTGCTTTTTGCACTTCACTTATACAAATTGATTTGACGGGAGAAGAGACATATGGTAGCGCAAATATTAACGCTATTGCTACCACAGATTTGTTTATATCCAACAGAGCATTTTTTGAAATAACAGGGATTAATGAATATTATCTCCCACAGATCAAAAGATTAGGAGAAAATGTAATTACTTGGGATGGCAGTTCCAATCTAGAAATTTACTTAGTATCACAAGATATGCCCCCAACAATCATTGCTCTTCCAGTAAGCTTGCCAGAAGAGATAATTTTTAATACTTTATCCATATTCATAAAAGAAGAAAGTTATCAAAGATTTATATCTGATAGTTTATGGTCGAATTTCCAACTATTCTTTGTTCAGGTGGCGGAATGAGTATAGAAAAAAACATAGCAATAATTAAAGAAAATATCAACAATGTAGGATTCAATGATAATGAAAAATTTGATATTTCTAACATTATCATTGCCTCCAAAAATCAGCCTATCGAAAGGATTAGGGAAGTAAATCAAATTCTTAAACCAAACGTATTTGGAGAGAATATAGCGCAGGAGTTCAGAGCTAAATACGATAGTAGTTATACGTGGGATTTTATTGGAAGGTTGCAAACTAATAAAATTAAGTATTTAGTTGCAAAAACGAGATATATTCAAAGTATTGACTCAAGAGATCAATGCGTAGAAATTGAAAGAATATGTAGAAATAATAATCTCTCACAAGGGATATTCATAGAAGTAAATGCTGGCAAAGAACTAAATAAAGGGGGGATTTTTCCAAACGATGTGATGTCTTTTTATGAAAGTATTAGGGACAGCTTTAAATTTATTACTATTGAAGGATTAATGATTGTTGCTCCCAAAAAGTTGGATGGTTATTATATAAAAGATACTTTTTTTCATGCTAAGGATTTGTTCGACTCTCTTAATTTAATAGATAAAAATATTAAGTATCTTTCAATGGGTATGTCCGAAGATTATATCGAAGCATTGGAGTGCGGTTCGAATATGTTGAGACTTGGCAGAGCTATTTTTAAAGACTAAGTACAAGAATATATATTTTAAACAATATAATGATTATTAGATAATTATAATTTTGTATTTTTTTTTGTTGTAATATATAATAAGTAAATGAGAAAGTATATATACTCCCTTGTATTAGAGTTGTTTTTAATTGTATCTTTAATCGCTTTGGACCTTCTAACAAAGAATTTTATATATGGTCCTATTGCATCTGGGCAACCAGATATAATATTAATTCCAGGTGTATTAAGATTTGTTGCCATAAAAAACACCGGAGCTTCTTTTGGGATTTTTGCAGATTATACTAATATTCTAACTATTGTATCTATTATTTCTGTTGTGGGAGCTATCGTTGTTTTAATTTTAACTCAAAAAAAAGTTAGTAACCCATTATTTAAAATTGCCATGTCATTAATTATTGCTGGGGGGATTGGTAATATTATCGATAGAGTTAAATTTGGATACGTAAGAGATTTCGTCTATTTAGAAATAATTGATTTTGCAGTTTTCAACGTAGCTGACTCATGTTTGACTATTGGGTGTATTCTAATAATAATTTATGTTTTATGGGATTTTTTCTCAACAACAAAAAAAGAAAAATAAAAGGGTTTATGGAAGAGATTAGAATATATGTAGAAAAAGAAGACCTGGGAAAAAGAATTGATTCATTTCTTTCTAACGAACTAGATTTTTCTCGAAATAGAATTCAAATTATTATTAAAAAAGGACTAGTAAAAAATCAGTTCAATGTAATTGATAAGCCTAGTTATATAGTTAAACAGGATGATGTTTTATCCGTTGAAATAGAAGAACCTGAAGAAATAGATATCTTCCCTCAAAATATTCCTATTAGCATTATATTTCAAGATGAGGACATAGTTGTAATTAATAAAGAGAAAGGAATGGTCGTGCATCCTGGAGCTGGGACCTCAGAAAATACACTAGTAAATGCATTGCTATATCATATAAAAGATCTATCTTCAATCAATGGAAAAATAAGACCTGGGATAGTGCATAGGTTGGATAAAAATACGTCTGGAATTATTGTTGTTGCTAAAAATGATTTTGCCCACAATTCTCTCGCAAAACAGTTTTCTGATAGGAAAGTGGGGAAAAAATATATAGGGATTGTAGATGGAATTTTTCATCAAAAAATGGGTATAATTGAAAAACCTATAGCAAGGTCCCCCAAAAATCGACAGAATATGGCAATTGTTTCATCTGGTCGTTACGCAAAAACGGCATTTACTGTTTTAGAAGGTTATAAAGAGTATTCTTTGATCAATTACCAGATATTTACCGGAAGAACCCATCAGATTAGAGTCCACTCTCAATCTATTGGTCATCCTATAGTCGGAGACTTAACTTATGGTGGTTCTAATAAATTCCAAGTAAATGGACAATTACTACACTCTTGGTTTTTAGAAATAACTCACCCGACCTCAGGCGAACTTTTGTCTTTTTTTGCTCCCCCACCTGAGGATTTTTTGAAAGTTTTACATTATTTAAGGGAAAATTCTTTGGTCTATAGTAATGATAAGGATCCGTTATTGTTTGATTTGCTTGAAAACTAAAAATAAATATGCTATAGTGAAAGCACTTAGTATAACTTTCTTGTGAGAGTGGTCCGTTGGCCACTCTTATTTATTGAATATATATAAGAAAAAGAAGGCATCAAATGGATAACAATATAATTGTTCCCAAAATTGAATTAATAGTAAAACCTATTCTTGAAGAATTATCTTATGAATTAGTAGAGATAAAAGTTGAAAATAGAGGCTCAGAAACTAATATTACAATATTTATCTATAAAGAAGAAGGTATTTCATTTGAAGATTGTGTTTTGGTTGACAAAGAATTATCTCTTCCGCTTGAAAAGGCTGATATTTCTGAGGGTAAACCATATACTTTAATTATCTCTTCTCCGGGTTTAGACAGACCAATTGTTAACAATGATGATTTTCGTAGAAACATAGGTGTAAAAGTCGATCTGGTCACAAAACAAAATGAAAATTTAAAAAACAAAATAGTTGGTTTTATTAGAGAATATAATGATACGGAAGTATCTTTTGAGACAACAGCAGGGAAAACACTAGTTTTGGAAAGAGCAAACATAAAAACACTTCTTCCACATCTAGATTTTTAAAAATATAAAGAAGAATGAACGGAGGACAAAATTAATGAATAATAAAGATTTTTTTGCAGCATTGGATGAGTTAGAAAAAAGTTCGAAACTCGATAAAGATATGATATTATCTTCTCTTGAACATGGATTGAGTTCTGCATTAAAGAAAGAAACAGGACTTGACAGAGCTGTTTCTTTGCAACTATACCCAGAAAAGTTTGAAATTCGATGTGTTGCTTATGCAGAAGTTGTAGAAGAAGAAACAGAAGGGGAAGAACATAAAATTTCTTTAGAAGAAGCGCGGAAAATAAATCCGGATGCAAAAGTTGGCGAAATTGTTCGTGAAATTATTCCTCCTGAACAAGTGTCTAGAATAGCGGCGCAAACGGCCTCTCAGGTTGTATTGCAAAAAATTAATGATGCAAAGAAAATTATGGCTCATGATGAAATGACTAAAAGAGAAGGTGAGTTAGTTCAGGCAATAGTAAGAAGAGCAGAACCAACAGCAACTTATGTTGAGATAGTTGGCACACAAATGGAAGCGATTTTGCCGTTAAATGAACAACCGTTTAACGAGAAATATTCTGTAGGGAAACAAATTAAAGTTTATGTGAAAAAAGTTAGGGTTAATCCAAAGGGACAACAACAGGTAATTGTTAGCAGAGCTGATGCTGGATATGTGAAAAAGCTATTTGAGATAGAAGTTCCTGAAATTCGATCAAATTTAGTCAAAATTAAGAACATTGTCCGAGAGGCAGGATTCCGGACAAAATTATCGGTATATAGCGAAGATCCAAATGTAGATTCCACTGGAGCATGCATCGGGCCTAAAGGAGCAAGAGTAAATGCAATTGTCTCGGAATTGAATGGTGAAAAAGTCGATGTTATTTTATATTCTAACGATCCTTCTGAATATATTACGAGAGCATTAAGCCCAGCGAAAGTATCGATGGTTAGATTAAACCAAACAGAAAACCAAGCGATAGTAGTAGTTCCCGATGATAAGTTGTCTCTAGCTATTGGAAAGAATGGGCAAAATGCTAAACTTGCGGCAAGATTAACAGGATATAAAATCGACATTAAGCCTTATACTCAAGTCATGACTGAAATTGAGGGTTAATTTTATAAAGGTATGAAAAATTTTCCGAAGGAAACAAGAACATGTATTGCATGTAAAAGTAAAAAGGATAAAAATGACTGTATTAGAATAGCAAAATTAAGCAACGGAGAAATTTATGTTGATGAAGAAAGCAAATTAGGAGGTAGGGGAGTTTATATATGCCAAGAAAATACTTGTATTAAGAAGGTTATTTCAAAAAATCTTCTCAACAAAAGTTTTAAAATTAATGTAAAAAAGGACATATATGATCATATCAGTGAAAGAATCCAATAGAATCAATACTTTAGTTGGTTTTTCTATTAAATCCAGGCAGGTATTGATAGGTTCGGATGCTATTATTAACGGGAAAAACAGTTCTGCTATCGGAGTAATATTAATTGATAAAAATCTCTCTTATAATACTCAAAAAAAGCTAAATAAGTTAGAGACCAAAAATTGTAGATTATGGATTTTATCCAACTGGGAGGATTTAAAAGTAATAAAAAAAGGAGTAAAAGTAATTTCTATACTTAAGGGAAATTTGTGTGATGCTATTATAAAAACGTTTTTAGAAGAAGAATATGCAGGGAGTAAAAATGACAAGTAAAGATAATGGAAAGATTGATAAAACTGAATTAGAAAGGCAGAAAGTTCAAATTGCAGAACAAATACAATTATTTTTGGCATCAATTAAGGGACTGCGGTCAGAATTAGATAAAAAGAAGGAAGAGATTCTGCTTCGTATTAAATTAGAAGAGGAACAAAAGAACAGTCAACCAGATGGATTAATTGATGAAACAAATGAGACTACTTTGGAAATATTGGAAGAGAATACTGATGAATTATCCAACGTTGAAACAATAGAACAGGCAGAAAAAATCTCAGAAGAAGTTCCCTCACTGGATGTTCAACCGGTCACGCCAATTTCTGAGCCGGAAATTACTGTTTATTACCCACCAGTTGAAGGGAAATATCCAAAACAATACCAGAAACCAAATACAAATATTTCCAACTCAAATGACTTTAGAAAGCCAAATCGATCAGAAAATATAAAAACAAGTATTCCTATTAATATCCCGCAACCTATTAATAATCCTAACCCAAAAGGTATAAAAAAACCGGGAAAGCCTAATATTTTTACTGACACGGATTCAGATTCCCCAACAATAAACAAAAAGACAAAACTTAAAAACTGGGATTCAAAAACAAAAAACAATATAGAGTTTGAAGATGAAGAAAAAATTGTTCGTATAAGAACTAAAAAAACTGGAAGCAAGAAGAAATCTGAATTTAATTTATCTGAAACAAAAGTAATCGACTACGCTATTATTGATAAAAAATATATCTCTGTAAAAGAATTGTCTGAAAAAATTGGCAAAACTGGCGTGGAGATTTGTAAACAACTTTTATCTTTGGATATTGTAAAAACTATTAACGAGATAATTGATTTTGATACTGCTGAGTTAGTTGCAAAAGAATTGGGCGTAACATTGGAGTTAAGACTTCAAAAAACCTCAGAAGAAATAATTACTGAATATCATGATAATGAGGAAGAAAAAGGCGAGTGCCTAGAACCACGTCCTCCTATTGTTACTATAATGGGACACGTTGACCATGGCAAGACATCTATATTGGATTATATAAGAAAAGCTCATGTTGCTGTTGGAGAAGCTGGTGGGATAACTCAACATATTGGAGCATATTCAGTAAGAATAAAAGAGCAACAAATTACATTTATTGATACCCCAGGGCATGCAGCATTTACCTCGATGAGAGAACGCGGTGCAAACGTAACAGATATTGTTGTTATTGTGGTAGCTGCAGATGACGGAATTATGCCTCAGACTATTGAAGCAATTAATCATAGCAAAGCGGCAAAGGTTAATATCATAGTTGCTATTAACAAGATTGATAGAAAAGGTATAGATATTGATAAAGTGCTTACACAATTATCCGAACAAGGGCTAGTTCCAGAGGAATGGGGTGGGAATATTCCTTGCGTTAGAGTATCTGCGAAAACAGGAGAAGGGATTACTCAATTACTTGAAACTATATTAATTACTTCTGAGGTAATGGAATTATGTGCAAATCCAAATAGAAGTGGTAAGGGTACAATAATTGAAGCGAGACTTGATGCTCGTAAAGGTCCAATTGCAACTGTAATTGTCCAAAACGGAACACTTAAAATAGGGGATTATATAGTCGCAGGAACAATTACTGGCAAAATAAGAGCTATGCATGATGAAAAAGGTGAACTCATTAATGCAGCCGGTCCTTCTACCGCGGTCGCTATTTTGGGCCTTAAGGATGTTCCAAATGCAGGAGATAATCTTATGGCTGTTGATGACGAAAAGTTGACTAAACAGGTGGCAGATGAAAGAATAGCATTGGAAAGAGTTAACAAAATTAAAGGTGGAACTATTTCTTTGGAGGATTTATATAAAGGGTTTACTCAAGGAGAGCTGGCATCCGTCAATTTAATTGTTAAAGGAGATGTACAAGGGTCTGTAGAGGCGCTTAAATCAAGCTTAGAACAGCTTTCGAATGCTGAAGTTAAAGTGAATGTTCTTCAGGCCATACCTGGGTCAATAAATGAAAGTGATGTTACCTTAGCAAAAACAACCGGATCAATAATAATTGGATTTAATGTAAGGCCAGATTCAAAAGCAAAAATATCCGCTGAGAATAAGAATGTTGATATAAGGTTATATAGAATTATTTATGATGCATTGGATGATGTGCAAAACGCTATTAATGGATTATTGAAACCTGTATTCAGAGAAGAATATCTTGGAAAAGCGGAAGTTAGGGCAGTTTACAAAATCCCAGGAGTTGGTGGAATAGCGGGATGTATGGTAAAAGATGGAAAAATTGTTAGAAATGCTAATGTAAGGCTGATTAGAGCTGATGTTGTTGTCGCAGATACAATGATTACGTCCCTTAAAAGAGTAAAGGATGATGCAAAGGAAGTGGCGGCAGGGTTTGAATGTGGTATTGGATTAAAGGATTTCCATGATTTTGTTGAAGGAGATATTATAGAATCTTTTAAATTAGTCCAAAAATGAGGTGATATTCATGAACATAGAGAGGGTCAATTCGGAATTGCAAAAAAGAATTACAGATATTTTACGCAATGATATAAATGATCCAAGAATGGATTCATTAGGGATAATCACAATAATGGAAGTACAAGCTTCTTCAGATTTGGATAATTGTAAAGTATATATTAGTGTCTATGGTGGAGAAGCAAAAGGTAATGACGCTATAAAAATCCTTCAATCTATGTCAAATTACATTCGAAAGCTTCTTTTCGAAAGAATGAAGATTAGAAAAGTACCTTTTTTAACATTTCATTTAGACAATACTTTGGATTATGTATCCAAAATCTCCAGCTTAATTGACGAAACAAATAAAAATAAGAAATAAATCTGAGGGAACAGTGTACGAAATATTTACAAAAAAACTATTAGCAGCTCAAAAAATTGCGATTTTTATGCACATTAATCCGGATGCAGATTGTATCGGAAGCAGTTTAGCAATGTATAAATTTCTGATTAATTATGGAAAACAAGCTGAGGTATTTTTAGAACCTGGAAACATGATCAGGAAAAATCTTTTCGTATATCCAAATATCTCAATTATTAATCAGTCAAGACCCTCAAAATATGACCTTGGAATATGCTTAGATTGCGCTACTGTGGATAGAATGGGTAATAATAGCGCAAAGATTTTTTTTGATAAATGTGATGAAAGGATTTGGATTGATCATCATATTTATCCATATCCTATTGATGATTCAATTATTGAGACAACTTCTGCTTCTACATCCCAAATTTTGTATAAAATATTTATGGAAATTGATGGAACATTGATTGACAAAGAGGTTGCGTTTTGCTTATTTGGAGCATTAGCTGCAGATACGGGTGTTTTTTCCTTTTCATCGACTACAGCGGAAACAATGAAAATTGCATCTGAACTAATATCATTTGGAATAGATAATAATTTTATTGTTGATAAAATTTATAGAGAAAAAAGTATATGCGAGTTTAACTTAATGGTGGAGGCGCTAGGCAAAACCCAGTTTTTTTATAATAATAAAATGGCCGTCATTTCTTTCTTTTCAAGCGATTTTATGAAAACTGGTTGTGATATTTACAGCACGGAAGGAATAATCAATAATTTAATCGAAATAGATGAAGTAATTTTAGCTATCGCAATTGCAGAAGAGAAAGAGAATGTTTATAAAGTTAGCATAAGATCTAAAGACCCCTTGGATTGCTCTGCTTATGCAAGAATTTTTGGCGGAGGAGGGCATAAGAATGCGAGTGGATGCAAGTTTAAGCTACCTTACGAAAAAACCCTTGAAACCCTTGTGAAAACCGCATGCACTTTCATTAAATGCTAAATGGTATTATTGTATTAGATAAAAGTGAAGGTGTTTCTTCTGCATTTTTAGTCGGAAGAGTCAAACATATACTGAAAGAATATAATAGTACTGAAAATTTTAAAGTTGGACATTTTGGAACTTTGGATCCATTTGCCTCAGGAGTTTTACCTATAGCACTAGGAAGAGCCACAAGGCTCTTTAAATATCATTTAGCTAATACAAAACAATATTATGCAAGGTTCTATTTTGGCAAGGAAACAAACACTTTAGATACTGAAGGGATAATTATAAAAGAGAGTTCTATTATTCCAAATATTACAGAAATTCAAAAAGCAATTAAGTCATTCATTGGGAATTCTTCCCAGAAACCCCCATTGTTTTCTGCAAATTCAATTAATGGGGTACGTGCTTACAAGCTTGCTAGAGCTGGAATTGATTTTGACTTGGGGGAGAAGGAGATAAAGATTTTATCTTTTGATTTGATTAAACAGGTATCTAATAATGAGTTTGATTTTCGGATTGTCTGTAGCTCTGGTACATATATAAGAAGCATTTGCAGAGATTTAGCGGCTATGTTGGGGTCTGTAGGACATATTAATATGTTAAGAAGAGAAAGTAGCGGGATTTTTAAATTAGAAAATGCAATAAAAATCATAGAATTAAATAGTAATAATATACTATCTTATCTAAATCCTCTAGAACTATGCGTCCCTCAATTTGACTCGATAGATATTGATTCCGCATCTTTGAAAGATCTTATGGATGGGAAAAAAGTCGTTTTTATGGGACAAAATCAACTAAACACCAAAAAAATTGTAAAAAATAACAATAAAATTGTTGCGATATGTACATTAGATAATGGTATATTAAGTCCAGATACTTGGCTTATATAGTAGGAGATTGAATTGAAGTATGTAATATCATTAGGATATTTTGATGGATTGCACTTAGGCCACCAGGCATTGCTTAATTCTTTAAAATATCAAGCAGTTAAAAACAATGCGATACCACTAGTTATAACTTTTGGAGATGATTTTTTTCAGTCTTTAGGATGTAATGTTAAAATAATTGATCTAGAAAAAGAAAAAGTTAATAAAATTAAAAATTTTGGGATTAAGAATATCGATGTAATCAAACCTGCAAGTAGTTTTTTGCAAATGAGTGGCAATGAATTTGAAGATTATTTAATGACTAAATATAATATATGCGGTTTATGCATAGGAGAGGATTTTACCTATGGCCATTTTGCGTCTTCTAGTATCAAAGATCTAGAAAATTTTTCAATTAAGAGAAACCTATTTTTACATGTTGAGCCATTGATAAGTATAATTGATCAAAAAGTATCATCAACTGTATTAAGAAATTTATTGAAAGAAGGGAATATTGGAAAATATGAAACGTATGCAGGATCTAAATACTCAATAATTGGGAAAGTCATACACGGGAGAGGTGAGGGGCGGAAATATGGATTTAAAACAGCTAATTTAGAATGCAACCCAATAAAAATCATTCCCAAAAGTGGCGTCTATTTAACAGAAACAATGATCGATCATAAAACTTATAAATCTTTGACGCATTTAGGCGAATGCCCAACATTTGGAAAAACTGAAATAACATTAGAAACTATGTTGTTGGATTTTTCTGCTAATATTTATGAAAAGGAAATCTCGATAACTTTTTTGAAGAGAATTAGAGACAATATAAGATTTTTTTCACCGAATGAATTAAGGATACAAATAGAGAAAGATATTGAAGGAATTAAAGAATTGTATGATTAAATTTGGCGTAGCAGGTAACTCTAATAGTTTTTATGATGAAGGCTATAAGCACACTTATCAAGCAGCGGATTGGTGTAAAAAACGCAATCTCGATTTGTTTGAATATTCGTTTGGACACGGTGTGAACATGTCCCTTGAAACAGCGACACTAATAAAAAATTCGTTTCAAGATTCGAATATATCTCTTTCATCTCATGCACCATATTACATAAATATGGCAAATGAAGATCCTCTAATGATAGATAAGTCAATAAAATTAATATTATCAACCATTGAAAAATCTTTATTAATGGGTTCAAAGAGAGTCATCATACATCCCGCTAGCCAAGGCAAAATGGATAGAAAGAGGGCAGAATTATTAATGTTAGATAATATTCATCGCTTATCTGACGTATTGTCTGAATCAAATTTTTCGAATGACCTGATACTGTGTTGGGAGACTATGGGAAAGGTGGGCCAAATGGGAACAGTTGAAGAAATTATTGAGATATGCAAAATAAGGGACAATTTTTACCCATGCATCGATTTTGGCCACATCAATGCAAGAGAACAGGGAATTCTAAATAACCCACAAATGTATAATACTATAATTCAAAAACTTCAAGAAAACTTAAAAAAAGACAAGTTTTTAAATATGCATATACATTTTAGTAAAATTCAATTTTCAAATAAAGGAGAGGTAAAACATCTTACCTTTCAAGATGAGTTGTATGGGCCAAAGTTTGAACCCTTAGCGGGTTTGATTGCCAAATATAGTATTCAACCATGGATTGTATGTGAAAGTGATGGAACTCAAGCGGAAGATGCTATTATCATGAAAAACATTTTTGAAAACATACTTAAGGAGGATTCTAATTGTTTATAATTAGACTTTTATCCGGGCCTGGAAACTTCATAGATAAACTAGCTCTTATATTAGGATTTTTATTAATTGGTGTTTTTTCAATCATTATTCATGAATTAAGCCATGGATATGTTGCTTTTTTGAATGGAGACATGACTGCAAAAATTGCTGGAAGACTTTCTTGGAATCCAAAAGTTCATTTTGAAATTAAAGGAATAATATTATTACTTTTGGTTGGTTTCGGGTGGGCAAAACCAGTTCCAATAAATACAATGAATTTTAAAAATTATAAAAAAGGCATGCTGACAGTTTCTTTAGCTGGAGTAACTGCGAACTTTCTTTTAGCAGCAATTCTAGCACTAGTCTTATTTATAAGTGCAAAAATTTTTTATTTAACATCAATAAACAATGTATTCCAACAGTTTTTCCTAGTTTTTTTATACACTCTATTAACGGTTGGTATAAAGATTAATTTAATGTTGGTATTATTTAATTTATTGCCTGTTTATCCACTTGACGGTTATAATGTACTTAATACCTTGTTTCCTAGAAACAATCTTTTTCAGCAATTTATGATAAAATATGGAATGATAATTCTTTTGATTATAATAGGCTTGGGTTTTTTAGGACGTATTATTGGGGTCCCTTGGCTGGATATATTTGGGAGTTTTAGTGATTTATTGACGGACATGGTTGAAAAAATAGTTAGTGAGGGATTAAAAATTTAAAAATTTATGAGTGTTATTATTGAAAAACTTAACTCTCCAATTTCCTATCATCTTTACAATGAGGATGTAGCTTTGGACACATTACTTGATCTTTGTTCCAAAAAACAAGTGGCGATTAAAGACATATTTATTTCTGACATCACAAGTCAATTCATAAGCTATATAGAAACATTGGATAATAGGGATTATGAGGAGATATCTAATTTTTTAATTTTAGCAGCAACTTTGTTAGAAATTAAATCAAGCGAATTACTTCCCAAAATAGATTTTGAAGATATTAATCCGGACGAGTTGTCTGATGCTGACTTATTTATACTTCGTACTGAAGAATATTCTTTGTACAGAAATGTTGCGAACAAACTCCAGGAAATGGAAATTTTACATAGATTTTATCGTTCCCCAGAGTATGATCAAAATGATTATAAAATCATTATTAAGAATTTTAATATTGATAAAATGATACTAGCGTTTACGAATTTGCTCGAGAATGTTGAATTTAGTGAGGACTCGGAAATCCCGAAAACAATTCCTTTAGAGAGATTTACTGTTGCCGACAGGATGAGGTTTATCATCGAATATTTAAATATATATAAAGAAAGCAACATTTTGGTTCTTTTTGAAAAAGGATTTTCCAAGCTCGAGATCATAAACACCTTCCTTGCTATTTTAGAATTAGTAAAAGAATCTTACATAGAACTATCTGTTTCAGGAGATGATTTGTCTTCTATTGGATTATCTCTGATGGATAAAGGAAAGATGCTAGTTCAAGAGGAGGAGTTGTTTAAAGATGTTGAAGTATATAGTTGAAGCAATTATTTTTGCGAGCGGTTCCGGGATCCCCAAACAAAAGCTTTTTGATTTTTTAATTAACGATTATGATTCCTCAGAAATTAATGAAGCTTTGGAACAAATAAGAATAGAATTTTCTAGAGACAGGGGAATCATTTTAATCGAAGCAAATAATATTTTACAATTTCAATCAAACCCTGGTTATGGACAAATTTTATCTGACATATTATTGGAAACCAGAGAACGAGAAATCTCAAAAACTTTACTTCAAGTTCTTGCAATAATTGCATACAAACAACCAGTAACAAAAGGAGAGATTGAAGATTTACGAGGAATAAACTCTGACTACGTCATTGCTATGCTGCAAAAACTTGGGTTAATAGATGCTATCGGAAGAAAGGAAACCGTTGGACGGCCAATAATCTACGGGACAACAAATGAATTTCTAAAAAAATTTGGTATTAAATCTTTGTCAGAACTACCAGATTATGATGACTTGATGTATAAAATTAAAAACACTTATGAACGTTTTTATGCTAAAAGTTCAGATCTTTACAGAGAGGATTCTATCGATAATAAACTGGAGGATAAAAACTTTGTTTTACCACAAGAAGCAATCCCTGATTTTATGCAGGGGGAGGATTTTGTCGAAATTGAATAATAATTTTTTTGAACTTAACGTGAAGTTATTAAATCTTAAGTGATACCTATCGACAATATTAAATCTCATATGTATAATATAAATAAGAATACGCGTACGCACGAATTTTTACTGGAGATTAGATATTGATTAAGCTAAGCAATTCTTTGAATAGTAAGCAAATAATGGGAAAGATTTTTCTCACTCTCTTTTTTACTATTTTTTTTATTTTTTTATTAACTAGTTTTTCTTTGTCTGGTAATAATTCCGAATTTTCTAATCCAATAAGTGCTGAAGCTATAGATATTTCTGACGGAGCAACTTTCATTTCTACAGTGAGAAGCAATCCTACAGCTAGCATAGTTTTGACAAATAACATAACAATTAATAATCCTACTTTTGCTACGAATGACTCTACCTTTTCTGGAACAATTGATGGAGCTGGATACACAATAAACATAAGTGGGGCTGGTTCAAGCACTTATAATAATATGAATGTTATCACAGGAATAATTGCAGCGAACCTTGCCGGGACAATAAAGAATGTTACTATTTCTTATGCCGCTTCAGTAAATCTAATCGTTACTAATTCTTTGCAGATTACTCCTAATAATAATTTAGATGCTGCTAATGCTAATTCTTTTACTTTGACCGCCGGCATTATTTGTGGCAATTTAGGACATACAGGTTTGATTGAAAACGTAAACTTAACCTTATCATCCACTTCATATTTTGCTGTAATAGGAAATGATACTAGAGGTGATAAAGAATTTGTTGATGGTGGTTGGTTTGGGACTGATTGGTACAGATATCGTTATCTTGGAGGCGCTGGTGGAGTAGCTGGAGGTTTTGCGGGAAGAATAACAAGCGGTACAATAAAAAATGTAACTCTTGACAATCAAGGGTCGATATTTTCCAAGGGAAGCAATCAAAATGTTGGCGAAATGGTTTGGTGGGGAGAGAAAGAACAAACAAAAGCGACTTTTACGATTACATCCTCTACACATGCTTGCAGGTCTGCAGCGGGAGGTGTCGCTGGAGAAGTGTGGGCCAATGCAACAAAATCTGCCACGATGATAGAAAACTTACACATGAAAGGAGATGGGGTGGTGCTCTCGGCCCTATTAACAGCGACATCGAATTATGATGTTCTTTATTCAGGAAATATTATAGGACAGATTTATTCCTCTAATCCTGCTCCTCAAGTAACTATTGATGGAGTCATATACAAAGCAAGTAATAAAGCCGCCACTTCCTATTCTACTTCGAATAAAGCTGGAACTTGGGTTGGGGACAAAAATGCCGGGACATTGACAGTAAAAAATGTTTATCGAAAAAATGATTCAGGTGATTTTTCGGGCGATTCAAGTAGAGGGTATTCTACTATTATGAATACTTATGTTGGATCTGGGTCAGCTCCAACAAAAGCTTACATTTCTTCTAATTATACTGCTACAGCTATTACGGGCTCTAATCCGATTTTTTACGCCGCTTGGGGGAGAATCACCCCTGATTCTTTTATCAACTCTGATAATGAACTTTCAAAAAACACTAATTTGTACTATGGGGTTACTCAAGGATCGAGCTATGGCGATATTGATGTTTTAGCCTTTAATCCTGACGGATCGGTGCAAATCAAGGCAGCTGCAGTTGGATTCTATTATATTTCTGCTCTTAGGAGTACATTTTCAGGAAATAATATTTTTCTTAATGTTTACGGGTCTGAAGCTTTAGCGGATTTACAAGATCATACCTTTGATCACGATAAGAATAGAGGGTCGATAAGAATATATTATTTCTTGACTAATTCAAGTACAATGTCAATGCAATTTGTGGGGTATGGCAGCTCAATGACTCCCACAAAGACATATGATAGAGTTGCTTATGAATTTTCCGGATGTCCATCTGGGACAGATTCACTCGCCTCAGGGTTAGTTTGGATTTCTAAATATTTTGATTTGAATAATGTACCCGACCCTTCAGGTGATACTATTGGCCAAAATGGGTCAAAAACAGTTTTTACGGGCTTTAAAGCAGGTTATTATTCTATCGCGCCTTATAGAATAGTTATTATTGGCGGACAAACTACTTATGTAGAATTGACAGAGGGAGAATCCATAGCGGGGAATACGCCTAATGCGCCTGATACAGTGTATCTCTATACTAAGCCTAACCCTATGCCAAGAGGGACGATCCAAGCTAAATCCGTCACCATTTCAGCAGGTTTTACTAATTTTTCAAAACAATATGATGGAACCCCAGATGTAACTGGTTTATTGTTGGGACAACACTATGTACTTAATGGTTTACTTACTGAAGATCAAGCTAGTACAACTTTATCTTTTGATGAAGAATCAAGTTATTTCGCTGATTTGAGTTATTCCCCTAGTTCAACTGTTTCTAATGGGAATAAAATTGTGATATTAGTTGACTGTATAGTAGAGAATCCTAACTATACTTTGACGGGTACTGATGATTTAGAATTAACCGGATGTTCTATTACTAAAAGAATAGTACAAATGGCATGGCTATTAAGCGACGGATTGACTGATTATGTTCCAGGACAACCTTATCTGTTTGATTATACAGCGTCGACAACCCTTCCTCAATTAAGAGTGACAAATCCTGTTGGTCTGGATGATGTCACAGTATCAACCGTGACATTTGCAAACTTAGGCTCTACTACACCAATAGAGGCAAAAAACGCAGGAAATTATGTGGCAAGGCCCAATGTTTTAGGGGGAACAGATTCTTCCAACTATTCTCTTCCTACTCCACAACTTTTAGATGGATATGCTGTTACATTTACAATTAATAAAAAAGAACTTTATTTGAATTGGAGTGCATCTAAAGAATTTACGTACAATGCCAATATAAGAAATCTTGATTATTCTTGTTCAATTGTAAATCAAGGCACTGAAGTATTATCTGGAGATACTGTCACAATATCTATTTCTTACAAAGATGTATCGAATAATATAGTTGATTTAAGAAATGCAGGCACTTACTCTGCAGTAGCATCAAAATCCGAAGGTAATGATGAAGATAATTATTTTATTTCTCCCTCTGATTTAGTTGAGGAAGGAATAGTAATATCCCCTTGGACAATTGAATTGTATTACTGGACAGGACAAAGTGGCACCGTTCAAGAGCTTCTTTATAATGGGACTTCCTATATCAATTCAGAAGATGGATTACATGTTGATGTAGAAACATTAAATACTGAATTATCCAGTGTCAATTTCTTGTTATCATACCAGCGTAATGGTATTTCAGTTGGAGAAGTACGTACAGTAGGAACATATATTGCATATTCTAGTATAGTAAATGGGGCCACAGGCTATTCACAGTATTATAGCAATAACTATAGCATTTTAGCGGGAAGTATCTCGCAGGAAATCGTTATTATTCCCAAGGAAATCTCTATTATTTATGGCACTATTACTTTTGATTATGATGCCACCTCAAAAAAAGATACGGTTTCTGTATCTGTTAATCCAAGTGATATTGTTTCTGGAGATAGTGTTAATGCTTTAAAATCTTGGGAAACAGGTGCTACTGTAACGAATGTTGGAACATACACCCTTACAGTGACAGTTAGTAATACATCTTATTCAGTTAAATTGGCTGATAGACAAAGAACTATCACAATTAATAAATGTAGCATTTTAAATAACCCAAATTTTGTAGTATCCCCAATCACATCGGTCGAATATAGTTTTTCTGAGAAGACTCCAAATCCTGAAGTTAAATATAAAAATGTTTCGTTAATTAAAGATGTTGACTATTCATTGGCTTTTTCTAATAATATCGAAGCCGGGACTGCTAATGTCACGATAACAGGGCTAGGAAACTTTTCAAACTCAGTTCAAACAAACTTTTCTATTACAAAAAAACAGCTTCAATTCTCTTTTTCTATTCCTGGAACAATCATATATAATGCTAAGAACCGTTCATCAGAGATAGTTGCGACACTGTCTGGAGTTATACCTGGTGATGTTTCCCCAGAATTAACTTATGAATACTATGATCTTTCCAACACTTTGACTACTCCGTTAAAAGCCGGCTCATATAAAGTAATATCTCGATTTAGCGAGTTAAATTATAGAATGCCTATTGAGAGCAATAGGACAAGGAACTTTACTATTCTTCAAAAAGAATTAGGTATAGTATTTAGCAATTACGATAATCTATTTTTTACTAACGCAAATTTTGTAATAGGGGTTGATTTCCAAGTAGATAAGTCTTTCTGCCCTGAGGATGTAGGGAATATTGGCTTGCAACTTTCCCATATGTTTGGCCCTATTGACAGACAACAACCTGTAGAAAATGTTAGAAATGCTGGGCAGTATGTTTCTACGGCATCATTAAATGGCTCCGCATTATCTAACTATCGTATTACAAGTAGCAATGTTCCTGGCTCAGATGAAACTAATTGTACAAAGTTGACTTTTTCTATCGGACAAAAAGATATAAGAGTTGAATTTTCAAATAATGAAGTAGATTTTAACAATACTTATCAAAAAATAACATATATTGCCACCGATGGATATGCGCCTCTCGGAGGGGACTCTCTCGCTTCCATTACTACTGTATACTATGCTAAAGATGGAAGAACTGATACTAATGGAGCTAAAAACGCAGGTATTTATACTGTTAACATTACCTCCCACAACACAAATTATAGAATCTCTCAAACTACTCCCTCTAATGTTACTTTTAAGGTAAATAAGAAACAACTAAAACTATATTTAACTATTAATGGGCAGCCACTAAATGAAAATGAAGAATTTATATATGGTGGCCCAAGCCAAAACATTGGCAATCAAATTAGTTATGCCTATAGAACAGGGTTTGCTCCTATTACCGGGGATACTGTCGACGTCATAATAAATTTATTTAGAGGGCAGACAAGAATTGAAAGTGCTTACAATGTAAGTGATCTATATAGAGTATCATTAGAACTTTCAACCACTGCAATAAACTATCAACTAGTTACTGAGATTATTGACCCGTTGAATGATAGTGTATTAGAAAGATACTTTTCAATAAAACCTAGACCAATAAAAGTGATAATCCTTGAGTCTGATGTCACGTATACTGGTACTACAAGCGTAGATTTGCGCGCTGGTCTGTTTAATGGTGATGGATTTATCTCTGAATTAAGTATACCATCTGGAATTGTAGGACAAGAAACGGTTAACCTTTCTACTTATGTTTATCAATATGATAGCGAAAATTATGATGGATCTGTTGCCAATAGCTATTTCTATGACGAAGGTGAAAGGGTAAATTATAGAGACAGAGGTACTTACTATGTACGCTGCATCATATCTGGGGAATCTAACTATTATATTCATTTAGATGAAAACAATTCAAATGAAAAATCCTTTAAGGTTTGGCCTGAAGCATTGGTTTTTTCTCCGAGAAATATATCCAAGACTTATGGGGACAATGACCCTTCTGATTTCTCTATTTATAAAGAAGGAGTTGGTGAGGATGAAGAAATTAGTGCAATTTTAGTAAGGGAATCTGGCGAAAACGTTGGGACCTATGATTATATAGGAATTCAATACACAGGCACATCAAATTATAACGTAAGTTTAAATACTGAAGAAAGAGATGGTGAAGGGAATACGTATTCATTTAAGATAAATATTCGGGAATATCAAGTTAATCCAAGATATTTTACCATCGAATGGAATCCTACTGAACCAGACATTGATTTAAGTGAGACTATTGAAATTATTACTGCTTCAGTTGGTACTATTTATATAGACATTGAATATAATAGAACTGGTGGAGATATCCCCGACGCTGGAATATACGACTTGACACAATTAACGGAAACGCCCGAAAATGGGAATGTTGATGTTATTTTTGCAGGTGCTAATGGAGATTCGGCAATAGGAAAGTTTATTGTATTAGGGCGTCCTGTCTCTATTAGAGTTAAAGATTTTGAAAAGATTTATGATCAACCAGATCCTTCTTTTTATGACCCAGCGCATTTTCAAGTAACAGTGACAGATTTACCGAGTTCAATACAGGATGAATATAATCTGAACCCTTCGGGATACGACTGGTCGCAATTGATAAGAGTAACAAGGGCACCTGGCGAAATATATATCCCTGAAGGTTATTCTATCACATATAATTTTTTTGGAGAAGAAGCCAAAAACTATCGTCCAGATATTATTGATTATGATACTGGGGATCCTAAGCTTTCAACAAAATTAATGATTAATAGGTATGTTGTAAATATTGAGGATATTGCTCTTATAATTAACCTTGAAAAGGATTATGATGGGAATAATAGGATTGATAAAAACTCTATTTCGCTTACTAGGGAATCGTCTGATTATTTAGCTGCTCTTAATCCTAAATTATTCCAGAAAGGTTTTAAACCATCTGCAAGGTTTGCTTCAAGTTCGCTTGGTGAGGCAGACAGTGATGCCGCGAACAATAAAGATGTATATGTATCTTTCTCTGTTTTTGAGGAATATTCAAGGAATTATATTTTGCCAGCAGAATATTTATATCCTGAAAAAGGAACAATTAGAAAAATTGTAATACCTGTAACTATAGAAATTGAAAATACTACTGGGTATAATTATTTAACTTATGGAGATTCCCCAACAGTTTTAGCAAGATATGCTGGGGCAGAGAAGGTATTACAAGCTGGTAATCCCAATTACATAGCGATAATATACTATGGTAAAAATAAAAATTCTTATGTAACATTTGTGGGCAATGATAATCCAACTTCATTGGGTTTGAATATCAGAGCAGTATATTCCGATGACAGTGAAGTAAAACAATCAAATATTAGAGATGCTGGGCCTCATACGATAAAATTGACTTCAGCCGTTTCCGACAATTACATTATCAAAACAGATTATATCCCTGAAGAAATAGGAGATTTGACAAGCACTGTAAATATCAGTTTTATAACGAAAGAGCTAACCGTTGCCCCCTCATCAAAAATATTTAAAAAACCGGTAGATAATACGTATGAAGCGAATATTGATCAGAGCCATTATATATTGGAGGGGATTCTTACAAAAGATTTAGGCTTAGTTGAAATACGGTATCAAGCTTCGTTAGCATCTTTATTCGTAGGCCCAACTGAAGTAATTATGTCTCAAATCGAGTTAACGGGATCTAATAGTGCAAACTACTCATTAACAAATTTATCTCTTTCTATCCCCGCAAATATTCTTAGCTTGGCTTCTGTTTCTTTTACAACAAGTAATGAGAGAGACTTTAATAACTTACAGTTTTCTGTCACACCCACAATTAATTCTTATTTGAGTGGGGCGACCTTAAAGATTAATGGCCAAACAATATATGAAGGAACTGAAGGACAAGGGCTCGATGGAGAAGGAACGACTATTAATATAGAAGTATATTATACTGGTTTAGTCGGTGGATATTATCCAAAAACTAGAGTCGCCCCTAAAGATGCTGGAACATATAATGTAACTTGTAACATAACAAATGAAGAGGGTTATATTAAAAACGATGCTGCTACAACTACATTAAAAATAAACCGTGTGACACCCACAATATCTTTATCGGGAAGATTTAGACAAGAATATGGTGGGTTTACTCCAATTGTTGCCACTGTTTTAGCTCCAGGTTTATCCTCTCAATTAGACGTAGAATATTCTTTTCAAGATCCTGAAACATTAGTTATTCCTAGATTCCCTTCTGCAGGAACACATTCTGTAGTTTCAAAGTATACACCTCCAAAAACTTATCCAATTAATTACAATCCTATCGAAAAATCTGCGGAACTAAGGATTATACCAAAACAAATTCAGGTTAATATTACTGGATATGAAGATGGATTTACATATAATGGAAGTAATAGATTATCTGAAATTTCAATTGATTTTGCAGGCGTAGTCAGTGGGGATTCATGTGATCCTTTGATTAGTATTAATGGTCAAAGTGATGATTTAAACATTATTAATGCAGGGACATACTTAATAGATGTAACCCCTTCCAATGAGAGTTATGTAATTGTTGGGACTAGCTCGATATATCTTACCGTTAATAAAGCAAAGTTACGAGTACAAGCATTAGTTGAGGATACTTATGCTGGACAGTTCCCAGATTATTCGATTGAGTTTGAAGGGTTCCAAGGGACTGATTCACCAGACACACTTCAAGGGTTACCTGGGTTGAACTTATCTGGGAATAATGTTGGGACAAACACGGCCATTCCAAAGGGTGGATTGGACAGTAATTATGAGTATGAATATATTCCATCAAGCTATGAGGTTGTTTATGAAAGTCCTAATTCCGGGAAGGCGAATCTCACTATGTATTATGTTCTTGGGGGGATTTTTGGTGGAATTCTAGTAATAATATTCGGAGCATTATTTGGGAAAAGAATGATGCTGAAAAATATGTATAGGGCAATGAAGAAGAAATATTAGGTTGTCGCTCAGGGAGGAAATTGATGAGGCTAAATAGGTATTTGTCGCTAACGGGTATTTCTTCAAGAAGAAAAGCGGAACAATTTATTTTAGAAGGAAAGATATCTGTCAATGGGGAAGTAGTTAAACTCTTAGGAACTCAAATAAATGAAGATAAAGATGTTGTAAGAATTGATGGAGAAATAATTAACTACATTCCTAAAGAATGTTTTACATATTTAGTTTTTCATAAACCCAAAGGATGTCTTTGTACCGCTTCGGATGATAGAAATAGAAAAACAATATTTGATTATATAAATATTGATAAAACCAGACTTTTCTCAGTGGGGCGTCTTGATTATAATACAGAAGGGATAATTTTGCTTACTAACGATGGCGAAATGGCTAATAAACTTATGCATCCTTCTTATGAAATTCCGAAAAAATATTCAGTTAAGATAAACTCCTCAATAAGCGAAAGTGAGCTTGCACAACTTCGAAAAGGTGTGTTGCTAGATGATGGGCACAAAACCTTACCCGCAAAAATTAGAGTTACAGAAAAACTTAAAGAAGCAACCAAACTCGATGTAACAATAAAAGAAGGAAAAAATAGACAAATTCACAGAATGTTTAAAGCTATTGGAAAAGAAGTTATTTTTTTAAAAAGAACTGATTATGGACCAATTCATCTTGGGGGATTATCTAGGGGAAGTTTTAGACCTCTAAGTAATATGGAACTCGAAATGTTGAGATCAGTCTTGGGAGATTAGATTTCATAATGCATATTTTATTAGTAAATGATGATGGATATTTGTGCCCCGGAATTGTTAAGTTGGCCTACGCTCTAAAAAATGACCATGTAATTACTGTGATAGCTCCCCATAAGTGTAATAGTGGTATGGCGCATGCAACAAGTTTTAATAAACCGATTTTTATTCAAGAAATTAATGATTTCCCATATGAATGTTATTCCATTACTGGGACACCAGCGGATTGTGTGAAAATTGGTTTAGAGATGTTGTCTGGTAACAGACCAGATTTGGTTATTTCTGGGATTAATACAGACTATAATATTGGAACAGATGTAGTTTATTCTGGTACATCTAATGCTGCCCTTGAAGCTACAATTAATAGAATTCCGGCTATAGCTGTTTCGACAAAAGTGGATAATGAGGGATTCCAGTATGTTGTTGATTATTTCATAAGTAATTTTGCATATTTTTTCTCATTAATATCTTCAGAATATGCTTTAAATATTAATATTAATAGAAGAAGTATTGGTAACACGGGTAACGTAATAACCCAACTTGGAAAACGGATTTTCAGTGATATATATTTGATTGATCCATATTCTACAAAGGGTATTTCATATACTCTGATAGGAAATCCAATCCCTGTTAACAATATTGATGACTGTGATGTAGAGTGGATAAAGAAGGGATACACAACGATTACTCCAATCACTCCTGATAAAACTGATTACAAAAATATCAGTCTTTTAAAAAAAACCCATTTTAATGGTCAAAAGGTGACAGAATGGCCAGAGTAGGAATTTTTGGAGCTGGGCCATCAGGTATTATGGCTGCAATTTCTGCAACAATCGCTGGACATTCTGTTTGCATTATCGATCATAATTCAAAAATAGGGAGAAAACTTTATATTTCTGGAAAAGGACGATGCAATTTAACAAACATTAGACCAGATTTTATTTCTAATGTGGTTAGAAACCCAAAATTTTTATATAGTTCGCTTGCAACTTTTTCTTCAGAACACTGCATGAAGTTTTTTGAATCTTTGGGAGTTCCTTTAAAAGTGGAAAGGGGTGGTAGAGTCTTTCCTCAAAGTGACAAGAGTTCTGATGTTATTGATGCTTTATATGAACAATTAAATAGACTTAAGGTTAAAATTCAATTCCAAGAACATCTGAATAAATTATTTGTAGCAGACGATAGAATTATTAAAGCCATAACCGATAAAGCTGAATATGATTTTGACCACTACATAATTGCAACAGGTGGATTATCTTATCCAAAAACAGGCTCTGATGGTTCTGGGCTAAAAATATTAAAAGATATAAATATAAGTATTATAGAAACAAAGCCTGCTTTAGTATATATGATACTGGATGAATTAGGTTTACCACAAGGTTTAAGCCTAAGAAATGTGAATGTAAAGGTTCTAAATGAAAATTCTATATCTATAGCAGATTCTTTTGGCGAGATGCTTTTTACTGATACGGGAGTTTCTGGCCCTATCATATTAACTATTTCTTCGATAGTTAATAGGGTGAAACACTTAAATGAGTGTAAATTAGTAATAGATTTAAAACCTGCATTAAGTTTGGATTTATTAGATTCAAGATTAATTAGAGATTTTGAATCCAAAAACAATATGGATTTAAAGAATGTTTTACTTGGATTAATGCCTGAAAGATTGATTAATATAGTATTAAATAAAGCTAATATTAATGGTGATATTAAGGCAAATCAAGTTTCTAAAGAGGCTCGGAAAAGATTATCTTATATTATAAAAAATTTATCTTTTTCAATAAAATCTCTTGGCCCTATAGAAGAAGCCATTGTTACGTCCGGGGGCGTTTCCGTAAATGAGATAGATCCGAAATCCATGAAAAGCCTTAGATATAATAATTTATCTTATGCTGGCGAAATGATAGATGTCGATGCTCTTACCGGTGGGTATAACATCCAGATTGCTTTTGCAACAGGATATCTTGCCGGATCTAGTATATAATATTCATATGGAGGAGTTTTCTGATGAACATAGCGATTGATGGCCCTGCTGGAGCGGGGAAAAGTACAATAGCAAAAATTTTAGCTAAAAAATTAAATATTTTGTATTTAGACACAGGGGCAATGTATCGAGGAGTTGCATACTATGTCTTAAAAAAGGGGATTCAGCCAAACGACAGGGAAAATGTTGAGACTATTTTAGATGAAATTACTATGAATATTAAATATGAGAATAACCTTCAATCTGTTTGGGTGAATGGGGAAGACATATCTCCTTTTATAAGGGAAAATTCCATTAGTATGGCAGCATCGACTGTATCTAAGTATCCAAAAGTAAGATTAAAACTAGTAGAACTACAAAGAGAAATCGCGAATAAATCTGATTGCGTTCTAGATGGAAGAGATATAGGCACATTTGTTCTTCCAAACGCAGAATATAAAATATTCTTAACCGCTTCACCTGAGACTAGAGCAAAAAGAAGATATATTGAGCTAATAGAACGTGGACAAGAACAACCTTACAGCCAGATTTTAGAAGAAATACAAGCGAGGGATTATCAAGACATACACAGAGATTTTGCGCCTTTAAAACAAGCGGGAGATGCTATTTTATTAGACACTTCTGATCTTTCAATAGAAGAAGTAGTCAATTCAATAGAGAATATATGCAAGTTTTAATTTCGAATGAGACTGGTTTTTGTTCAGGAGTAAAACGAGCTATCTCAATTACACAAAATTTGCTCAAAAACTCGAATGATAGGATTTATTGCATAGGTCCTTTGATCCACAACCAATCTGTAATACAATATCTTTCAAAGCAAGGCTTAATAACAGTTGATTCTGTCGATGATATTCCAGCTTTTTCGAAGGTTTTATCAAGAGCTCATGGGTTAATCAAAGAGTCTTTTTTTTCATTGACAAACAAAAATTGCAGTATATATGACTCCGTTTGTCCCAACGTAAAGATAATAAAAGAAAAAGCAGAATTGTACGAAAATAAAAATTTTAGAATTATTATATATGGAGATGAAAAACATCCAGAAATTAAGTATATTGCTTCATATTTAAAAAATTACATTATTTTAAATGACATTACTGATTTTTCTTTTTTAAATGAAGGGGGCTCCTTTTTTGTAGTATTCCAAACAACATTTTCCACAAATAATCATTCGAAACATATCTATTTATTGAGAGAAGAAGCCAATAAAATGGGCAAAATAGTTGATATATTTGATAGCATTTGCTATACTACATTAGCGAGAAGGGATAGTTGCATAGAGACCGCTTGTTTATCTGATGCCGTCATTGTAATAGGCGATAAAACTAGCAATAATACTGTGGAATTATACAATACAGCTTTGACAAAATGCGAAAAAGTTTTTTTTGTTTCAGAGCCAAATGAAGTTTTAAATATCTCTCCTCTTTTATTTTCGATTAAAAAGCTTGGCATAGTTGCGGGCGCATCAACTCCTTATGAGTTGATTATGGAGGTTATTAGTTTAATGGATGATTTATTAAATCAAGAAAACAGCAAAATTGATGAAGTGAAGAAGGTCTCTGAAGTACCTGTCCAAGAGGATGATTCTGTTTCTAAAGTTGTAACAATTAAAGATAAAGATACGGAAGATTCTACAATGGAATCGATATTTCAATCTATTTCTGACAAACCAAGACGGCCTTTGAGAAATGGCCAAATAAAAGAAGTAATAGTTTCTGATACTTCTAATAAAGATAAATTGATAATTTCATTCGATCCTATGAATAGAAAGAATGATCATGGATATATTGCAACTGAAGAATTGGACAGCGAAGGAAAATTGACCCCTGCGGATTTTTCACTTGGACAAAAATTTTATGCTGTTATTAAAGACTCACAACAATCACAAACAGTTGAATTCTCAAAAAAAGATTTCGAAAGAATTGAAAAAGAAGAAGAGTATGTAGAGCAATTAAAGGCTGGGAAAGATGTAGAGCTTACTTGTACAGATGTTGCGAAAAAGATAGATGGACAAAAAGAGTTTGAAACAGGGTTAAACTTTAAAGTAGGAAGATATACTGTTTATGCCCCAAAAAGTCAGTTAAATTATACCCCTGGGAAAAAGTTAGCTGCTTTAGTTGGAAAGAAAGTTTTATTAAGAATACTTCCTCCAAAAGAAGGCGAGGAGAAGAAAAAGAATAATAAGTGGAATATTTATGCTGGACAAAGAGCAATCGCACAAGAAACGGAAGATGCTTTTTGGGCATTAGCAGTTGTTGGAAAAGTTGTAAAAGGTACTGTTGTAAGATACGGAGAAAAAGATGGCCATTATTTTGGTGCATTTGTGTCAGTTAGTGGACATGATTGCTTAGCCCATATTTCTGAGTTAACCTGGGGAAGAATAGATCATCCAGATAAGGTTTTAGAAATTGGCAAGGAATACAACTTTGTTGTATTGGAGTCAGATAGAGAGCGCAACAAAGTATCTTTAGGAATGAAACAATTAACGAAACAACCTATAGAGATTTTAGCGGAGAAATACCCTGAAGGATCTATTGTTACTGGAAAAGTAGAAAGGATTATGCCTTTTGGCGCATTTGTATCAATAGGTGATGGCGTTGATGGCTTAGTACATATTTCTCAGATTTCTTACGATAGAGTAGATAAGGTTGAATCTGTTCTTGAAGTTGGACAAACAGTTAGTGCACGTATAATTAAATATGATGGTTCTAAGGTTAGTTTAAGCATCAAAGATTTACTTGAACCCCCAACACAAGATGAAATTGATGAAATTAGACAGCAGAAGAAAGCTGAGAGGGATCATAAGTTTGAAAAGCAAGATAAACCTGTAAAAAGAAGTGATAAAAAGATTGAAAAAACACAGGAACTTGAGCATGAATCTAAACCACAAAGAAAAACAACCAAAAGAAGTGACACTTTAAAAGACTATGAAACAAGAGATCATATTTCAAGTCAGTCTCTTGGCGCCACAATCGGCGATACGGCTGAAGCAAAAAAATTGCTTTTACAATTAGAACAAGAAGAGAAGAATAAATAATTATTGTGGCCGCTAAGTAAAGCGGCCATTTTTAAAATGAATTTGAGAGTTTAATAAAATTTTGATATAATAAAAAAAATGCCTTGAAACCAGGCATTTTGGCAGGGGAGACGCGATTTGAACACGCAACCAACGGTTTTGGAGACCGTTGCTCTACCGTTGAGCCACTCCCCTTTATTTCTAACTTATTATATAGTGTAATGATCTTTTATGTCAACGAAAAGGAGCTTTTATGAGTTATAAACTAGGTTTTTTAGGTGTTGGTGTTATGGCAGGGGGTATTTTAACGTCACTACTTGATTGTAAATCAAAATTTATTGATGGTAGCGAAATTATTGTTTTTGATACTGATGCGAGCAAGATGTCAAAATTTGTCAATTACGGCATTACTATTGCTCCATCGATCGATTTTTTGTTTAAAAATTCAAATATTTTATTAATCGGTATCAAGCCTCAGAATTTTAGAGATCTTAAAAATGATTTAAATTTTGAAAATCATCCGGATTATGTTTTAAGTATAATGGCTGGAGTAAAAATAGAAAGTCTAGAAAAAATATTTTTTAATACAAAAGGTTTTATTAGGATAATGCCCAATTTACCCTGCCTTATAGGACAGGGAACTATTGGTTTTTGTGAAAAAAAATGCCCAAAGGAAGTTATTTCTTTTTCAAAGGATTTACTTTCAAATTGTGGAGATGTAATTGAGATTTCCGAAGATAAATTTGATGTTCTAACAAGTATTAGTGGAAGTGGCCCAGCTTATATTTTCTACATTGCGCAAGCAATGATTAATGCAGGGATTAAATTAGGCTTATCTAGAGAAGACAGCACTATATTAACTTATGATACTTTAGTTGGAAGTGCATTATATGCTAAGGAATCAAAAATACCGATTAATGAGTTGATTGAGAAGGTTTGCTCAAAAGGCGGGACAACCATTGAAGCGATTAATATTTTTAGAGATAATAATCTTGCGGAAATTATATATAATGGAATTGAAGCGTGTAAAAATAAATCTAAGGAACTTTCGGAGAAGCAATGAGAAAAGGAGTTGATATATACACGGATGGGGCTTGCTCTGGAAATCCTGGGGCTGGTGGGTGGTGTTCTATTTTAATTTACAACAATCATGAGAAAATAATATCAGGGTTTGAGAATTATACAACCAACAACAGAATGGAGCTATTAGCAGTGGTTAAAGGCTTAAAAGAACTTAAAGAAAGCTGTTATGTTAGTGTATATAGCGATAGTGCGTATGTCACTAATGCTTTTATTTTGGGGTGGATTAATTATTGGCGCTCCCACGAATGGTATACCAAATCTAGGAATGAGGTCAAGAATAGGGATTTATGGGAAGCATTAATAGAGGAGTCTGAAAAACATATAGTAAATATAATTAAAGTAAAAGGTCATTCTGATAATTTATACAATATTAGATGTGATGAAATTGCAAAATCAGAGATAGTAAAGAATACAAAGAATAATTGAGGGGAATGGTTTGGATTTATTTTTTTAAATGATATCTCTTAGTCCTATATAGAAATGTTTTTATTATTGTAAATAAGGGTATTGCAAAAAGAAAGATATACACTGGATATGTGATATTATTTATATTTAATAAGAAAGAAAAAGACAAAACAATGCCAATTAATAATAAATAAATACATAATCCAATAATTACACTAATAATATATTTATTTGTAGCTCTAATTCTTTTTAAGGGATTTTGTTTCCATATATATATCCCTATAACTGGTATGAATATTGATACAGAAAGGATTATCCAAGGTATGGTTTCATTTTTAAATATAGAAAAGACTAATAAGCCTATAAAAAATAATAAATAAGTTAGTAGAGTCGAATCTCTTAATAGTTTATTTGAGTAATAATAGTTCATATAGTAAAAATTTGAACTATTTGCTCTGCTGTAGATTTTAATTCTAAAGCCTTCATTGCTTAACAATTGTTTCATGTCATTAAAGTGGTGCGAAGATGAAGAATAATCTTGGCCATCTGAACGATTTTCCATATCGACAAACTCTTCAACATCTTCTAGAGGTGATACTTTTGAATCTGGGTCATCATATAAGGAACCAAGGGCTTCTCTATAATTTTGATACGGGGTAGTTTCATTGTTTACTGGATAAGTTTGTGCTCCCAGAGAAGACAAAGTAGGGGAAGAAGAATTATCAATAAAAGAAGAAACTCTATCATCCACATTAATAGGCTCAAAAATACCCAATCCCAAAATTTCACTTGCCTTATCTCTTGCTTTATCAAATTCAAAGGAAGATTTTCCCAAATTTGTGCGTGGGGCCATAGATTCTGTTGAAGGACAAAATTCTAACTCTTTATCTGAAGATCCTTTTTCATTAGATTCTATTACAGGGTTAATATTTGTTAATTGATTACTCTTAGCCCGTGGAGTAAGTGGTTTCAGCGAGCTTGCATTGAAAGGAGGAGAAACAGTAGCCAGATCAATCTCTTTATCGCTAACAAGTTTATCTAATAGTGTTCTTGTATACTCCCAATATGTCTTTTCTTTATTAAGAAGCTGCTTACCGTCTTCTGTAAGGGAATAATACTTTCTTTTTGCCCCGTTTGATTCAGCCCCTTCATACGATATTACAAGACCCGTTGCCTCGAGTCTTTTCATGCTATTGTACAAAGTTGATTGTTTAATCTCATAATGGCTTACAGAATTTTTATATATTAAATCTAAAATCTCGTATACATATCTATCTTTTTCTTGTAAAACACTTAGAATTATTGTATCAACTCGGCTTCTAAATAAATCAAAATTTATGTTATCCATTTACTACTTTACCTCAGTCCGTATAAGCCCGCAGACAATACCAATAATTTGAAGATTTTCTGGATATATATCCTGCATATTTTTATTTTCAGGGTGGAGTCTTATTCCCAATGCATCATTAAAGTATCTCTTTACCGTTGCTAAATCATTATCAATGAGTGCAACAACAATTTGTCCATTTAATGCGTAATTCTGTTTTTTTATGAGAAGATAATCTCCATCGTTGATTCCAATATCAACCATACTACTTCCGGAAACTTTCAACATAAAAGAGTTATCAAGATTAGAAAATAAATTTTTGGAAAGCATAAAAACATCTGTAAAATTTTCATTAGCAAGTATTGGCTCACCCGCAGTTATTTCTCCAATTAAAGGAACTTTTAGAAAATCATATTCCATTGGCTCCGTTGTATTAAGCCGAATACCACGACTCAATTGTGAGTTAAGCGTAATAATATCTCTTTGCTCAAGTTTTTTTAAATAATAAGATACAGTAGAAGTAGATTTTATATTTAAAGCACCAGCAATTTCTCGAATTGTAGGGGGTCTATGGTTGACGGAAAAATAATCCTTCAGATATTCTGTAAGATTAGTCAAAATATTCTCTATATCATTTTTTTTGTTCATCTAATAAACCCAAAACGTTAAAATAATATATGTTTATTATATCACACAGTACTTCATTTTGTGATTAAGTAGAATTATTTTTGTCATTATTTCGTAATGAGACATTTTTTACTGCATTCATCTTAATTTCTTCAGAAATTGCTGCATAATGTTTCTTAGTGGTATTAACATCTTTATGACCCAAAACCTCTGCTACAACATATATATCTTTTGTTTTTTTATACATTTCAGTGCCAAAAGTGCTTCGAAGTTTATGGGGGGATACATTCTTTAAAGGGTTAACTAATTTAGAATATTTTTTTACAATATTTTCAACTGCTCTTTGAGAAATACGAGTATTCTGTAAGGAAATAAAGAAAGCGTTTTCTTCATTAATTCTATCGGCTAATAAAAGCCTGTTTTGTCTTTCTGGTAAGTATTCAACTAAAGCCTCCTTAACCTCATCCGAAAAATATAAAATTACGCTGTTACCTCCCTTTCGAATAACATTAAAAGCGTTGTTTTTAAAATCCACATCAAATATATTTAAATTTGTACATTCACTTACCCTAATTCCAGTACCGAGAAGTAGGGCAATGATAGCGTAATCACGTTTTGAAGTGTGAGCATTATATTTGTCCTGAAAAACTGAAGAAAATTTTTCTTTTGCTTCTGATAAATCAAGAATTTTTTCGATCTCAATTGGTTCGAGTCTTACGATTGGTTTCTCTGGAATTTTGGGGCTTGAGACTTTTACGCCAACATTTTCTTGAATTTTATTGTTTTTATAAAAATATGATAGCATAGATCTAACCGCACTCAGTTTCCTAGCTTTTCCCTTTGAGTCATTAGTTCTTTCAATTCCATTTATAACATAGAAATTCAAATACTTTAGATAATACTCCAAATCCTTACTTTCCAAAGCATTTAAATCATCTAGGGTTAGAGATAAAATATCTTTACCATAAAAATGATTAACTTTTTTTACGAGAAAATCAAAAAATATATATAAATCACGCGCATAATTAATTTGAGTTAATAGAGAAGTACGCATCGCAATTCCGACAAAAAAATCCATACAAAAAAATGGAAGCTTATTTTCAAGGATGGAATTAAGTTCTTTATTCCATTTCTGTTTGTTAATTTCTATATTCGTTAGTTTACGTTTCATGTACAAATTATAGCATAAAATATTTACATTTTGAATGTTATAAGGAAGAGAACAAATATATGAAAAATCAATAATCCTATTATATAACTTTTGCCTAAAAGAGTAGGGCTTCCGACAATAAGAACATATATATCTATTCGCAAAATACCGATTTTGCGAATAGATAGTGATAAGAGTGGTAAGAAAAGAGGGAAAAACTCTCAAAAAGGTCGAAAATTATAATTTTACAAAGATTATGAACAAAAAAATCTTAATGATTCGTTTAATGCTATTTTATAATGCTCATACGTCAATCCGCCTTGTAAATAAGCAATATATGGTTCTTTAATTGGAGCATCTGAACTCAACTCAATCGAAGAACCTTGGATAAATGTTCCAGCAGCCATTATTACTTGATCTTCATATCCAGGCATGTCCCAAGGGTACGGTGTAACATGGCTATCGACTGGTGAAGAATATTGTATGGATTGAATAAATTTTATTAGTAAATCCTTATTTAAAAATTTAATAGCTCGAATTATATCCTTTGGAATAGTTTCGGGGTCAGGATTAACTTCAAATCCTAGCTTTTTAAAACACTTCGCACTAATTATTGACCCTTTCAGAGAATTAGATACATGTGTTGGCGCTAAAAAAAGCCCTTGATAATATGGGATATAGGAAGAAAAATATGAACCAACTTCTAATCCTAAACCAGGACAAGTAAACCTTGAGGCAATCTTTTTAATAAGCGACTCCTTCCCTGCTATATAACCTCCTGTTGGCGCGATTCCACCTCCAGGGTTTTTTATTAAGGATCCAACTATAATATCTGCGCCAACTTCTGATGGCTCCCTTTTATCCACAAATTCACCATAGCAATTATCAACAATAATTACTGTTTTGGGAGATTTTTGTTTTATGTTTCTTATTATTATTTCAATTTCGTCAATAGAAAGAGCTTCCCGCCAAGAATATCCTTCTGAACGAGTTATTAATACTACATCAATAGCATTATCTACTAGATATTTATTAACGAGATCAATTTGAATATTTCCATTTGAATCTAGTTCAATTTGTTTATAATTAATTAAATAATCCTTTAATGAACCATTATTATCCCCATTTATTACGTTTTCTAGAGTGTCATAGGGATTTCCTGTTATACATAATAAAGAATTATATGGTCGTAATAGTCCAAATAGTGCAATTGAGATTGCATGGGTCCCTGAAGTAATCAAAGGTGATACAATTGAACTCTCAGTCTTAAAAATACTAGAAAAGACTTTTGATAAAGTATCTCGGCCAATGTCATCATATCCATATCCTGTTGAATGGGAGAAATGCATGGGAGATACTCTATGTTTTCTAAAGGAATCCAAAACTTTTTTTTGATTGAATAAAGCTGTTTCTTCGATTTGTTCAAATAGATTCTTACTTTCAATTTCTGCAGTTTTGATTAATTCATCAATATTTAGTAATGTCATTCATTCTCCTTATATAACTTAATAGTTTTAGATATTAAATCATCTATATCTTGCTCATTTTCTAATAAAAAATATTGGCCAATATTAATATATTGATTTTTAAACCATGTAATTTGTCTTTTGGCATATTGACGGGTATTAATTAAAATTTTATCTTTTACTTGCTCCTCGCTTATATTCCCAGAAAAAAATTCTTTCCATTCTTTGTACCCTATTGCTTGCATCGATTGTAAATTATAACTATATCCTGCGTTTAAAAGGCTGGTTACTTCATTTTTTAGCCCCATATTAAACATTTTTTCCACTCTAATGTTAATCCGGCTAATAAGGTCTTCCCTATTGCGTTCAATAATAAAAATTCTAAAGTTGTTTTCAGGTATCTTCTCTTGGATTTCAGAGATAGGTTTATTATTTATTCTGCATAAATATAAGGCTCGAGTAATTCTTCTAATATTATTTACGTGTATTTTTTTGGCGGTAATAGGATCAAGCTTCAATAATTCATTGTAGATAAATATAGGGCCGTGGGTTTTCAGATCTTTTTCTATTTCAGTCTTAATTAAGGGATTATCCGTTCTTTGAAGTCCATAATTCATTTTATAAATAATCGAATCAATATATAAACCGGTTCCCCCACAAATAATTGCAACTCTATTACTATTATTAATTTGTCTAATAACTTGTCTGGCTTGAGTAGAAAAATTAAAAACACTATATTCTTCATCTGGCTCACAAATATTTATCATGTGTTGTTTCACAGATAAATCTTCTTTTGCTGTACCGATATTCATTTTTTTATATATTTGCATTGAATCAGCTGATACTATTTCTCCATCTAAAGCTAAAGCGAGTTTTTCGGCAATAATGGTTTTACCTGTAGCAGTTGCTCCACAAATAATAATATTCTGTTTTGTTAATGAATTCATAATTTTCTTTTAAATAATTTTTCTAAATCAATTTTTGAAAAAGAAATATAACTAGGACGTCCGTGTGGGCATTTACTCGGAAGTCCTTCTTTAAAAAAATACTCCACTAGATAATTAAGCTGCTCATAAGAAAATTTATCACCTGCTTTCACAGCGGCTTTACATGCTAAAAGAGCGAATCTTTCAGACAAAAGACTATCAATAGCATCGATTTTTTTATTATAGAAGTTAAATTCATATAATTGTTCAAATAAATTTGATAAATTAAGATAATCTTTCAAACTAGAAGGAACAGCTATGACCCGAAAAGAAAGTTGGCCAAAATCTTCTATGATAAATCCATAATAAGCTAAGATGGCACTGATTGAAATAATATTTTTCTTTTGTTCATAAGAACAATTGATAATTTCTGGTATCAGTAAATATTGAGAGTTTACCGAGTTATTTTTTAAGTCAGCTAAATAATTATCATATAGAATTCTTTCATGCAAAGCGTGTTGATCAATAAAGAAAACAGACTCTAAATTTGATACAACTATATATGTAGAAAAAATTTGGCCTAAAATAGTATATTTTTTGTCAATATTTGTGAGTAATTTATTATTAGATATATTATTGTAAGTAGAATTATCAACTAATATGTTTTCCTGATCTGAAACAATACAATTATTATTTATCAAATCGCTCGAAAAGAGAGCATTTTTCTCAACAATAGGTAAATCTTCTAGAGAAACTTGGCTACTGGAAAGAGATATTGTTTCTTTTGAAATATCAATATCATCCTGATAATCAATCATTGAAGGTTTATGTTGCTCTGAAGATATTGGAGTAAATTGAGTGGATTCAATATTTAAAAAAGAATTTAGAGAAGCTTTTTGTTTATCTTCCAGGTGCCTTTCAAGAAAATAATTAAGTGTATTGTATAGTTTACCATACACTTGCTTTGTGTTGGATAGTCTTACCTCTTTTTTGGTTGGATGAACGTTTACATCAACTTCCTCAAAAGGGATCAGAATATTTAGAATAACAATGGGGAAACAGTGTTTCATTAGATATTTTGAATATAAATTATTCAAGACTCCGGATATCCCTATTTCACTAATACATCTACCATTAATAATGATAGTTTGAAAATTACGATTATTTTTATATATTTCTGGAGAAGAAATATAGCCGGAAATTTTTATCTTACCTTCTGTATCCTCAATAGGAATCAATTTATCAAAAATATTATTGCCATATACAGTTACTATCGATTCATTAAGCCCTTGTCCATTTGATCTGAAGATGTATCCATTTTCGGTTTCCCAAATAAAACTAATATTTGGATTTGCTAATATATATTGGGTTAGAATTTTTTTAATATTATTTTCTTCAGAAGCTTTAGTCCCTAAAAATTTATATCTAGCAGGAGTATTAAAAAAAAGATTCTTTACCAAAACTGTTGTTCCAGATTCTTTTGGATAATCTTCGACTATATATGTGTCATTAATTTTATGTAAGAAGCACCCATTAGTATCTTTGTTATTTCTAGTTCTGATTTCAAAATCGCTGACTTCAGAAATTGACGCCAAGGCCTCACCTCTAAAACCAAGTGTTGATATATAAAATAAATCTTCAGCTTTATTAAGTTTACTAGTTGCATGTGGCAGAATTGTTTTGGATAACTCTGATTTTGGGATTCCAGAACCATTATCACTTATTTCTATGTATGATAATCCCCCGTCTTTTGTCTTAATTGAAATGCTAGTCGCTCCAGCATCAATACAATTGTCTAAAAGTTCTTTAACAACAGAAGAAGGATTTTCGATTACTTCTCCAGCAGAAATTCTGTTATATACAGTGCTATCTAAAATATTAATTATCACTTTTTATTTTTCCTATTTGTCTTTGTCATTTTTTTTAGGTTTGATAATATTGATAAGGCTTCAATGGGCGTACAATTATCAACGTTTATATCATCAAGTATTTTACATAATTCGTTGTATTTTGAGTCACTTTCAAAAAACCCAATTTGCGTGGTAGGAATTGAATCTTTGTTTGGACTTGAAGTAATTCGATCTTTTAATCCAATGGAGTCATGAGATTCTTCTAGAGAATTAAGTATACTTCTTGCCCTAGAAATAATATCTGTATGAATTCCTGCTAATGAAGCAACTTCAACTCCAAAGCTTTTGTTCGCTCCCCCTCTTGCTATTTTATATAGAAAAACTATTTTTCCATTTACATCTTTTATGAGTACATGAAAATTCTTTATCTCTGAAATAATGTTTTCAAGTTCAGATAATTCATGGTAATGGGTTGCAAAAAGAGTTTTACATTTAATTCTAAGCGTTACAAACTCGCATATTGCCCATGCTATAGCTAATCCATCAATTGTAGATGTTCCTCTGCCTATTTCATCAAATAAAACTAATGATTTTTCTGTAGCATTGTTAATAATATTCGAAACTTCACTCATCTCAACCATAAATGTTGATTGTCCAAACGCTAAATTATCACTAGCCCCAACTCTTGCGAATACTCTATCAATAATCGGGATTAACGCTTTTTCACAGGGAACAAATGAACCCATATGAGCCAATATTACAATTAGTGCAATTTGCCTCATATATGTAGATTTCCCCGCCATATTTGGGCCAGTGATGATTAAAGTTTTAAGCTCATTGTTAAATATTACATCATTGGGGATAAACTCATTATTTTTATGTATGTTTTCTACTACGGGGTGTCTTCCATTAATAATTTTTAAATCACTTGTATTGGTTATTACTGGTCTGGAATAATTGGAAACATAAGCTAAATAGGCTAATGAAGTCAATACATCCAATAATGCAATTGTTTTTGCATTGTCTTGTATAGAAGAAATATTCTTTTTTAATTCATCTTTTAAAGAACAATATATTTTATCCTCAAGAGATATGGTTTTTTCATATGACCCTAAAATCTTATCTTCCATTTCTTTCAATTCTTCTGTAATAAATCGTTCGCCTGTCGATAAAGTTTGTTTCCTCATATATCTTTCGGGGACTCTAGTCACGTAAGAGTTGCTCACTTCTATAAAGTATCCGAATACTCTATTGTATCCAATTTTCAACGATTTTATATCTGTATCATTTCTTTCTTTGATTTCATATTCAGTAAGCCATTGTTTTGAGTTACGTTGTGCTTCTCTATAATCATCTAAAGTTTTATTAAACCCATCTTTTATGATACCTCCTTCTTTTGTTGAGATTGGTGGTTCTTCAACAATAGCATTTTCTATCAAGTTGTTCATTTCTTGAAGAGGATTAAGCTTATCATAAAGACTTTTTAATAAATCTGATTTATATCTTGCTATAAAAATTTTAGTTGCAGATATTTGTTTTAGAGAGATTTTTATGCTTAATACTTCCCTTGGATTTATTGTATTGTAAGAAATTTTGTTACATAATCTTTCTATATCTCTAATTTTAGAAAGAATATCTATGAGTTCTTTTGTTAGCTGAGGAGTATTTACTAGTTCTTCAATCGCATCTAATCTTAAATTGATCTCGTTTTGGTTGTTTAATGGATGCGTCAATAAATGTTTTAAAAATCTTCCTCCCATGCTTGTAACAGTATTATCGATAATTCCAAGTAAACTTCCTTTCTTGCTTCGGTCATAGATGTTCTCTAATAATTCAAGATTTTTAATAGTAGTGAAATCTAGATACATATATGAATCATTTCTAATTATCTTTGGAGGAGAAAAATGTTTTAAGTCAATTTTTTGAGTCATAGAAATGTATTTTGTTAATGCTCCCAATGCACCCATTGCGCTTTTCTTTAGAGTTAACCCTAAGGAAGCAATATTGTTAACTTTATAAAAATTTAAAATAGAATCAATCGCGTTTTCTTGAGAAAAAGAATATTCATAAAAGTCCTGGGGGCGAGGAAGCATATCATTGTTTACGTAATCTGAATTTAGCAGAAACTCGTATCCATATCTGTTTGCTATTATTTCTGATGGTTTTATAGACAAAAGAGAATCAAAAATTTGGTTATTTTCAAGAAACTCTTCCTCTTTGCAAAAAACTTCACCTGTAGATATATCTGCCCAAGCTAAGGAATAACTATCTTTTAAAAATTGAAAGGCAAGCAAATAATTATTATCCGAGGATGAAAGAGATTGATCGCTAGTAATCGTTCCAGGAGTAATAATTCTTACAATATCCCGGTCAATCAATCCTTTTTTCTCTCCAGGTAATGATAACTGTTCGCAAATTGCGACTTTATGTCCTAGTTTTACAATTTTATTTATATAACTATCAACTGAATGATAGGGAACTCCGCACATTGGGGCTCTATTTTCTAATCCACATTCTCGTCCAGTTAAGGTTATATCTAGAATTTTGGATGCAATAATAGCATCATCAAAAAACATTTCATAGAAATCACCTAACCTATAAAATACAAAACAGTCCTTGTTTTGTTCCTTTATTTTTAGATAATGTTGCATCATTTCAGACAATTCAAATGTTTTAGCCATTAGATAATGTCTCCCCAAAGAGATGAGCCTTTGTTATAATTAATTTTAACATTAACAAAACTTCCAATAATATTTGAATCCTTTGCTTTAAATTTTACTAATCTACCGTTATCTGTTCTTCCACAATAAATTTCGCCTGAAATCATATTGTCGACTAAAACCTCATAAGTTGTGTTTAAATATTTTTTGCTGATCTCACAGGAGATACTATTCTGTAGTTTGATCAATCTGGATATTCTGTCCATTTTTTCTAATCTAGATATTTGATTTGGCATACTTGCGGCTGGAGTCCCTTTTCTTTGAGAATATACAAACATATAGGCATTATGAAATTGTGCTTTGTTTATAACATCCATAGTTTCTAAAAAATCATCTTCTGTCTCGCCGGGAAATCCAACCATAACATCTGTTGTTATCGATACCCCAGGTATTTGATTCTTAATATTAGTAAGTAGATTCATATATTTTTCTTGTGTATACTTTCTATTCATTAATCTTAATACTTTATCAGACCCTGCCTGGATTGGTAAATGTATATGTTTGGAAACCATATTGTTTTTTGCGATGGCTTCAATTAGATCTTGAGATAAATCCTTTGGATGAGAAGTCATAAAACGAACTCTGTATTTGTAATCATAATTTGATATCGATTCAATTAGTTTTGTAAAGGTCCAATCAGAGTTTAAATCGTTTCCGTAACTATTAACATTTTGGCCTAACAGCGTTATCTCTTTATAATTATTTTTCAGCAAGTGATGAACTTCATTTATAATATTTTCTGGAATACGACTAATCTCTGGGCCCCTTACATAAGGTACTATGCAATAGCTACAATAATTATTACATCCTTTAATAATTGGCACCCATGCATTTGGCCATGATGATCGCAAAACATCATCATTTTCATTGAATTTAGAATTTAATTCATTAAAACATTCAATTTGAGTTTTTTGAAATTTATTTTTCTTATCTTTATTTCTAATGAGTTGTTCTAATAAATCCTGTATAGAACTTAAATTGGAGGTCCCAATCATTAAATCTATATGTGGGAATTTTTTGGATAAGAGTTCTGCCGCGCCTGGTTGTTGCATCATACATCCGGAAATTACAACAATTAGATCTTTTTTCTTTTCCTTTAGATGAATTGTTTCTCCAATCCTCCCGACAATTTTACTTTCGGCAGAATCTCGAACACAACAGGTATGGAAAAAAACTAAATCAGCATCCGCGATATTAAGCGTTCTTTCTAAATCCATTGTTGCCAAATATCCAGCAATGGTTTCAGAATCACTAATATTCATTTGGCAGCCAAAAGATTCTAGATAATATTTTTTCATGGTAAAATTATACAATAATAGAGAGTTCTTATCAACAAATTACCCTCTTTAAAATGTTAACTAAAATAGGATAAAAAGATCTTGTTTTATTACTAAGTAAGAAATTTTTGTTGAGGTAAAAAAATTGTGTTTCCTAAATCTTTAATATTTTTCTATTACTAAAGTCTCTATAGCTCTTTGCATAAGTGATTCAAGATTTAAATTTAGTTCTGATTTTTCAACTTCAAAAATATTAGGATGTATACTAGGATTTTCTGGAAGAAAAACTGTACAACAATCTTCGTAAGGCAAAATACTCAATTTAAAAGTATTATATTTGTTAGCTAATTCTATTGTGTCTGTTTTGTCAAAAGCTATAAGAGGTCTTAAAACAGATAGTGATGAAAGAACTCTATCAGTACTAGTGATACCCTCTATAGTTTGACTTGCAACCTGGCCTAAACTTTCACCGGTAATAATGCAGCTTAAATTATTAAGCAAAGAAATTTTTTCTGCGATTCTCATCATAAATCTACGCATAATGGTAATTAAAAACTCTTTTGGGCAAGCCTTATAGATTTCTTGTTGAATTTCCGTGAAATTAACAATGTAGAGTTTAATGCCTAAATTATATTTTGATATTACTTTGCATAAATCCCTTACTTTTTGCAAGGCAAGTTCTCCAGTGAATGGATAGGAATGGTAATGAATGGCATCCACTTTCATTCCTCTCTTTGACATCATAATTGTAGCTACAGGGCTATCAATTCCACCTGATAATAAGGCAAGCCCTCGATTACTTACCCCTACTGGTAATCCACCTCCACCAGGAATTTTTTCAAAATATAAGTAAGTGTATCCATTTTCTCTAATATCTACATTTAATTCATATTCAAAATTTTCCAAATCCACGGTAATATTTGGGTTACGCTGTAAGATTCTTCCTCCAATTTCCTTTGCTAATTCTACAGATGTGAATTTAATACTTTTATCAGCTCTTTTTACACTGACGCGAAAAGATCCATTTGCAGGCATAATAACTGAACATAAAGAAAATATACTTTCAAGATTACTTTCAATTTTTATACATCTGCTGATACTATGGATACCAAAAACCGTCTTTAATTCTTCTAGTATGATATTTGTATATGAAGGATCAAAAGATTCAATATAAAACCTATTTCTGGATGCATTAATAGAGTATTTGTGATCTTTTAATTTGAACTTAATATTGTTTAATAGTTGTTTTTCAAACTGGTTACGATTTTTCCCTTTTAAAAAGATTTCCCCTTCCCTTATTAAAATGCAATTATACTCTACAAACATAATAATTTATACTCCCTAATTATTCCATCTAGCGCTGAAATCATCTCATAAATCTCATTTTCAGTATTATCAATAGAGAAGCTAACTCTTATAACCCCTTCAGAATCAGTCTTTGATAACTTTAGCGCATTAGTAATTCGTGTGGTTTTATTATTTGAGGAGCAAGCGCTTCCTGTTCCAACAATAATCCCTTTGCTTTCTAGTAAATTTTGAAGGATTTCTCCTTTAATTAGTTTATTTGTAAACAACAAGATATACTTTGATCCAAAAATTTCATCTGATATTACTTTAAAATATTCATTGTTTACTAAATAATTATATAAAATATTGAAAAGACTGGTAATTTTTTTATAATTACTTTTAATATCTATTACTCTAGATTCTATTGCTCGGGCAAAAGAAACGATACCAGCTACATTTTCAGTAGAGGAGCGTAATCCATATTCTTGTCCTCCTCCAAACAAAAATGGAGTTATTTCTATTCCTTCTTTAATAAATAAAGCGCCAGATCCTTTCATGCCCCCTATTTTATGTGCACTTAAAGAATACAGATCAATATCGAGATCAGAAAGATTTACAGGGATTTTCCCAACTGCTTGTACTCCATCCGAGTGAACCAACGCTAGAGGTGCTTTGCTTCTTGCAAGAGTAACTATCTTCTTCAGGTCATTGACTGCCCCAGTCTCATTATTTACGTGCATTATAGAGATCAGACTTACTGATTCATCTAATAAATTTTCAAATTCTACCAAATTTAATTTGCCGTGATTATCTGTTGGACAAATTTCTAATTTAAACCCTCTATTTCTTAATTCAAGAGCAGAATAATATATTGCACTGTGTTCATTAGAAGATATTATTATCTTTGAGCCCTGCTTTTTTTTAGTGTTATTCAACGCAATAGAATCACTTTCTGTCCCTCCAGAAGTAAAAATAATTCTCCCTTTTCCAGACAAAGACTTAAGGATATTGTTTCTGGAATTATCGATTTCACTTCTTATAAGTACTGATTGCTTGTATTGCGCAGAAGGATTAAAAAATCTAGTAGATAAAAAACTATTGACAATTGATACTGTCTCCTCTGAACATTTAGTAGTGGCAGCATTATCTAAATAAATCATTTTTTCAAGGTTACCAATGTAACACCTCTCCCTCCATCTAAATAATCACCGTCTCGGAAATCTTTAACTAAAGAATGATTTTTTAGAAATGTCCTGACGCCTTCTCTCAACCGTCCCGTTCCTATACCATGAATTATTCTCAGGCATTTGATACTGGTATTATATCCACTATTTAAGAATTTATCTATTTCAGGGATTGCCTCTGGAACAGTAAGACCAACAATCTTCAATTCTGGTGAAAATGAGTTTGTTTTGAAATTAGAAGAAATATTTTTAGCAATTATTTTTTCAGTTTTTGGAGGAAGATAAACAGGAATCAGCTGTTCTTTTTTAAAGATACTCTTTATATTTCCTATAAGGACTTCAACTGAATTTTTATTATCATTAATTGAAATTATTTTTCCTATAACATTTAATGGTAATATTTTTACATCACAACCGACCAATAAATCTTGAGTTGCAAGTTCTGGGTATTCACAAACTAATTTACAGTCAACATTTCCTTTTAGATTTTGAATATTTTTCCTTATCGCTCTAGCTTTAAACAAATCTGAATCTGTTGGCGAATTAGTTAATTCTTTTATGTTATTTATTAAAATATCTGCCTCAAGTAAAGCATCTTGAATAATTCTGTTGGTTTCTTCATCACCTTTTTCTTCTAATCTTAATTTTTTATTTTTTACTTTTTCTATTTCTTTTTCTAAAATTATGTTTTTTTCTTCAATTTCTTGAAGTAATTTATTAGTATTATCCTGATTGGTTCTAGCATTTCTCAACGATTTTTCTAACGCGTTAATCATTTCGATATTTGGAGTATTATCTTTATTAATATGAATCTTAGCTTTTTCAATAATAGCAGGTTTTAGCCCAATTTTTGATGCAATTTCTATTGCATTTGATTGACCTGGTGTCCCAATTATAATTTTATATGTTGGTTGATATGTCTCTGGGTTAAAATCCATACTGGCATTTTCTACATTATCAGTAATAAATGCATATTCTTTAAGTTCATTGAAATGTGTAGTTAATATAGCTCTTGCATCATGATGAATAATATAGTCTAATATAGAAATGGCCAGTCCCGCTCCTTCAGTAGGGTCAGTCCCTGCTCCTAATTCATCGAGTAAGATGAGAGAATTACTGGACATATTGTCAGTTATATATTTAATATTAGAAATATGTCCAGAAAAAGTAGATAAACTTTGTTCAATGCTTTGTTCATCTCCTATATCGCAATAAATATTATCAAAAATTGATAATAAAGCCTTTTTTGCTGGAACGTATAAACCCGATAATGCCATCAGTTCCATAATTCCAATTAATTTCAAAACAACAGTTTTTCCCCCAGTATTTGGGCCCGTAATTAATAAAACTCTAAATGTCTTTCCTAGATTTATACTTGTTGGCACAACAATATTCTTATCAAGCAAAGGATGTCTCCCAAGTTCGATATCTATAAATCCATTTGAATTGATAGATGGTTTAACAGAATCAGTAGCATAAGCATAATATGATTTTGCAAAAATGGCGTCAAGGGAAGTTAAAGACTTAGTCGCATGGATTAGGATATCAACGTTTGCAGATATTCTGATCGTTAAATCCCGGAGAATTTTTTCAATCTCGAGATTTTCAAGAATAATAACTGATTTCAACTCATTATTCATCTCAACGATACTAATTGGTTCAATAAATAAAGTCTGACCACTTGAACTCTGATCGTGAATAAGCCCATCAATTGAATTTTTATATTCTGCTTTAACCGGGATTACATATCTATCGTTTCTAATGGTAACAATACTATCTTGAAGAAATTTAGCTAATTCTCTTGAGTTAACATATGAATCCAATTTCTTCTTTATCTGTTCAGATATTGTTCTAATTTTTTTTCGTAAGCTTTTTAGTGTTTGGGAAGCATTATCATTGATTTCCGTTTCAGATAAAATATTATCTTCAATATATTTTCCTAGTTCGATTGGAAGAATAAGTTCTTTAACGTAATCTTTCAGAAGGGAAATGTTATCTGATTTAACATTAAAAATATCATTTTTTACATTAAATGCAATTTTAATAAACTTTGATACCTTCAATAGTTCAATATTGTTTAAGGTAGAAAAAACTTTAGCTTTATTTAGAATATCTGTTATATCATCAAAAGAAAAACTAATTCCTTTAGAAGATTTTTCAGAGGCAATAAAAGCTTGTTCTATCTCATTTAGTGAGATTATAATTTCATTTAGTGCAAGATTTGGAGTTAATTTTAATATCGCAGTCTTTCCAAGGGAAGAAGAGGCATATTTTGATATTCTTTCTAGAATTTTTGAATATTCAAGAGCTCTGAGAGTTTTATTTTCCATTCTACCGAAGATAAGCTTTAAAATTTTCTTTTAACAAATTATAAATGCGTTCAATCTCCCCATTAATTTCTATATCATTAAGTGTATGAGTGTAACTTTGAAATCTTAATTTTATAGAAACACTCTTTTGATTGGAATTTACTTGAGAGCCATAATAAACATCATATATATATGCTTCCACTAATAGCTCAGTTGCCGCAGCATGTACAGTTTCAATAATATCTTGCGAATTAATATCCTTATCTAATACTATGGATATATCCCTATCTGATATTTGATATTTAGAAATATTTTTAAAATTTTTGTATCCTTGATAATTATTTAACAAATATTCAAAATTAATTTCGCAGAGTAAGAGCTTATCGGTAATATCAAACACCGATTTTGAAATTGATTCTTTAACCTCTCCAATAAAACCTATTTCAACACCTGTTATTTTATCGATTACCGAAGCACATCTAAAATCGTGCATAAAAGGTAGAATTTTTCTTTTAAAAATTACATCAAACCTAAATGAATACATAAGTCTTTCCAAAGTAGTTTTCAGCTCATAAAAACTTGACCCATAAGAACTCATACATAATTTATAATTTTCATGAGGTAATTTGGAAGCAAGATTATCCGTTTTTATATATGTCTTCGCCAATTCAAATAGCTTTACGTTTTTATTCCCTCTTATAAAGTTCTTTGCCATTACCTTTATCATACTATAAGATAATAAAGGACGCATAATTGCATATTCTTCGCTTAACGGATTAAGCAAAGAAATGATTTTTTCCTTAAAATCATTAGCAACATTTATTTCATATAAAGCTTTCTGGGGAATAAATGAATAATTAACAACTTCGCTGAAACCATCACCAAGTAAGATATCTTTAGCCTTTTCAGTAAGCTTAAAAAGATCTCCTTTTTGTCCTAAAATAACAGTTCCTATTCTTTGTGCATCTATTTTATCATATCTATCATACCCTATTATACGAATGATCTCTTCAGCAATATCATTGATTCCACATATATCATCTCTCCATCTTGGAACGGTACAATTAAAATAGTCTTTTTGAATAGCTATCTTAAAGCCTAAAGATTTAAGCGGAACAATTATGTCCTCATTATTTATATCGATACCTAAAATTTTAGATATGTCCGTTGATTTAAATGAAATAATCTTTTGCTGAGGAACTATTTTCAATGAATCAAATATTGAGTCAGAAGTTCCCCAATTTTCTTCATTGATAATTTGAAGAGCTAGAATTATCCCTAGCTCTTGAGAATAGAAATCAATTCCTTTTTCAAATCTTAATGAACTCTCTGACTGTAATCCTAAAGACCTTGAGGTGTTTCTTACAGATTCACGGGCAAAATTAGCACTTTCTAAAATAATATCTTGTGTATTTGAATCTATTGAATGACCCTGTCCTCCCATTACTCCGGCAATTGCCATAGGTTCATTAGAATTACAAATAGTTAACATGGATTTATCTAGGGAGTATATTATGCCATTTAAGGCAGTTATTGATTCACCCTCTCTTGCGGGCCTAATTTTTAAGGAGTTACCAGATACTTTTGAAAAATCGAAAGCATGCAACGGTTGCCCAACTGAAATCATTACATAGTTTGTCAAGTCTACTATATTGTTGATAGAATTAATCCCAACTGCTTTAAGCCTTTTTTTAATATATTCAGGGCTCTCTTTAATCGTAATATTGTTGACTAAACAGGCAATATATCTTTTACATTTTTTATTGTCCTCTATTTCGCATTTAACCTTGGTCAAAGGTGATAGAGACAAATACTCTTTTAAAAAATCCTTTTTTAGAGGCTTGCCAGTAATTGCAGATACTTCACGGGCTATGCCTAGAATGCTATTTGCATCACTACGATTAGCTGTTATTGAAATATCTAAAACAATTTCATTTCGCCCTAAAATAATATTAACATCCTCTCCAACTGCTGTTGAATTGGAAAATTTATAAACATTTTTTGGGGTTATTGAACTTAGAGTGTCAAAGATTCCAATTTCCTCTGGGCCACAAAACATGCCATCTGAATTAAATCCCCTAACCGTACCCCTATGAATAATTGTCCCATCGTATAAGTTTGCTCCATCTAATGCTAACGGTACAATATCATTAATTTGCAAACTAAGGTCATTTGTAACTATAAAGAAATTATTATTATCTTTTGAGTTTACTTCACAAACAATCAATTTCTCGGCAGCAGGATGATTTTTTATATTTAGTATCTTTGAGGTGTATACATTCTTTATTTTTTTTGATAAATCTATAATATCCTCAACTTCAAAACCTGCACGAACCAAAGCATCCTTTAAATCCATTGGAGATAGTTCAATATCTACATATTCTTTTAACCAACTAATAGGAACTAACATTTTAACCTCGAAAACCCAAATACTATCTAAATTGATCGATATATCTTACATCCCCATCAAAAAGAATTCTCATATCTGGGATGCCATATTTAACCATAGTAGCTCTTTCAATACCAATTCCAAATGCAAATCCACTATAAATTGAGGAATCAATACCACAATTATCAAGAACGATTGGATTTACTACACCTGCCCCCAATAGTTCTAGCCAACCAGTCCCTTTACAAAGGGAACATCCTGCGCCACCACACATTGCACAACTTAAATCAACTTCAACGCTAGGTTCAGTAAAAGGGAAATAAGATGGTCTAAATCTAACTTTTGTTGATTCAGAAAAAAACTTTTTTGCAAAAAGCTGCAAAACACTCTTTAAATCAGCCAAGGATACATTTTTATCAACATATAAACCTTCGATTTGTTGAAACATAGGAGAATGTGTTGCGTCATCATCGGGACGATATACCTTGCCGGGACAAATGATTTTGATCGGAGGAAGTGTTTTTTCCATGACCCTTGCTTGGATTCCAGATGTCTGAGTTCGTAATAAAATATCATCAGAAATATAAAAACTATCACAGAAAGCCCGAGATGGATGGTCAGCGGGGATATTAAGTAGTTCAAAATTATATTTAGATAATTCAATTTCTGGTCCATCTTCAATACTAAAACCAAGGCCAGTAAAAATATCAATAATTTCGTTTTTTACAATAGACAATGGGTGTAGAACGCCTCTCTTATATGACGGTAGTGATAAAGATATATCTAAAGTCTCGTTATATTCTTTTTGCTTTTGTTCTTCAACTATTAATTCTGCCGTTTTTTGGGAGATTAAATTTTCAATTGCAATTCTAGCATCATTTAATAATTTGCCTATCGCAGGCCTGTCTTGGCTAGGAAAATTCTTCAGGTCTTTTAACATGCTTGTCAATAAGCCGGTTCGTCCTATATATTTAACTCTCACTTCATTAACAAAAGATGTACTATTAGAAGCAACGATTTCTTTTTTTGCATTATCCAGCAAAGCTAATATGCTATCTTCCATATTTTCCTCGAATTATATTATTTATAAAAATTATACTTTATAATGAAAATTATCACAAGCAATAAGATATTGAAAAGAATAGAGAAAAAATATATAATTACAAATTAAGGTTAATTATGTAATAATAAATTTAAATTACATTATTAATTGTAGCTTTATATTCGTAAGCCCATTGTATTAATTCTTTTGACGATAGATATCCAACTTTACTTGAATTACTACTCCCAGCTATTCGCATTAGTTCATTGATTACGCCTTCTTCATCTAGTAAAAATACATCTGTGAAAGTTTCATTTCCCGAAACATGTTTGGCTATAAGAAAATTATAGTCTGCCATTGCAGCAATTTGAGATAAATGAGTTACAACTATTACCTGTCTTCCTATAGATATATTATATAATTTTTGAGAAACGGTCTTTGCGGCATTGCCAGATATTCCTGAGTCTATTTCATCAAATATTAAAGTATCGATTCCCTCGAGATTGGCAGTAATATTTTTTATCCCAAGCATTATTCGGCTCATTTCACCCCCACTTGCAATTTTTTTTAAATCTTTTAATGGCTCCCCTTTGTTCAATGATATTAGAAATTTAATTTTATCTGGGCCGAGAAGGTTTAGATCAATAAAATTATTGTTAGTAAAATCATCTAAAAGTTCAACTGAAACAAAAAAAGACGCGTTTTTCATCCCTAAATCATTTAATTGTTTTACAATATCATCGGAAAAACTTTTGCTGGATAATAACCTTAGATTATGTAGTTTTTGTCCAAGTTTAATCAATTCAGTCTCAAGTAGATTCATATTTGAAATAATTTCCAAACGCTTTTTTTCTGCTGTTAATAAGAAATCTCTTCTTTCTTTTGATTTCGATAAAAATGTATTTATTGTTTTTTCATCGCTTCCATATTTTCTTTTAATTTTTCGGATTTGTTCGATTCTCTTTTCAATCAATTGTAGTTTGTTTTCATCAATAGTAATATTCTTAAGAAAATCTTCTAATGTACTTTTTATATCGCGTGTTTCTATGAGTATGCTATCCAATCTGTTGGAAATCGCTTCATATGCGGTATCAATCTTATTTAAAAAATTAATTTCTTTTAAAATATTTAAGATAATTGATTCTACTCCAAACATATCATTTCCGTCTATTAGAGAAATTGCGTTTACTAAAGAGGAGATTATCTTTTCACTATTTTGCATAACATTTCTTTCTTTTATTAATGATTCTTCTTCAGAATCATAAAAATTAGATTCTTCAATTTCGTTAATTTGAAAATTTAAAATATCAATTTGCTGTTCAATTTCGGAAGTCTGAGGAAATGAAACCAACAATTGATTCAATTGTTTATAATCCTTTAATCTCTGTGAAAAAACAATCTGTATTGAATTTGTTTCAGAAGAATAAGCATCCAATATTCTTAAGTGATTATTCTCGTCAAATAAAGATTGTGTCTCATGCTGTGAATGAATGTCTATCAAATAAGATACGATAGATTTTAAAAAAGATAATGTTGTTGTAACTCCATTAACACGTATTTCAGATCTACCATTAACATTCAATGTTCTTCTTACTATTATTGTTCCATTATTCCAATCAACGCCATTATTAATTATATTCTCTTTTATTATATGCTCAAAATTATTTGCAAAAAAAACCGCTTCAACTATTGCGGTGTCTTCCCCGGATCTAATAATATTTTTGTCAGCCCTATCCCCTAGAACAAAATTAATACTATCAATAATAATTGATTTCCCTGCACCTGTTTCTCCTGTAATAATATTTAACCCTTTGCCAAAATCTATGGAAATATCTCTTATAACAGCAATATTTTTTACATGTAATGAACCTAACATATTATTCTCTAAAACTCTCTAACAATTTAATTACATTAGAAATAGAAGACTCACTTCTAACAACAATCATTACTGTATCATCACCGGCTATTGTCCCAACAATTTCATTTTCTCCGATTCTGTCCACTAAAGCACATGCTGAATTTGCTGCTCCGCTTAAGGTTTTCAGTATAATTATATTTCCTGTATAATCAATTTTTATTACCGACTGGTGAAACAATGTTTTAAGTTTTCTCAGGCGAGGGTCAACAGGTTTTACATAATGTGATACACCGGAGGTATTTTTTCTCTTAATCAAACCCAGTTCTTTTATATCTCTTGATACAGTCGCTTGAGTAATATCATAACCAGACTCTCTCAGTAATGAAGTCAATTGCTTTTGATTTTCGATAATATTAAAATTAATTATTTCTATTAATTTTTCTTGTCTGTCAGTTCTGGACATTTATACCCCCTAAAAATTAAATGAATCTATATCGCTCCATTTTCTCATTTTGTTAGATAATCTAGAAAAATAATTGTAATCAGGCTTTCGGATAAAAGTTGCTACCAAATCTGATGTAGAGACCTCTATCGAATCCCCGTCAGCAAGATTGAGAATATCTTCACCATCAATATTCAAGTGAGCATAAGGTTCCGCATGTAAAAGAGATATCCAAATACTGCATAAATTGTTTACGACTATAGGTCTCGAATGTAAAGAGTGGGCACAAATTGGAGTAATTACAAATGCCTCAACATCAGGGGCAATAATTGGCCCTCCAGCAGATATATTATAAGCCGTAGATCCAGTGGGAGAAGATACAATTATTCCATCAGACGTGTAATAATCGAATAAAGTACCATTAACTAATACTTCACATTTCATTGTTTTTGTTCTTGACCCACGTGCTAAAACCACTTCGTTAAGCGCAAAAAAATTATTGTCTTTTGTTTTTATTTTTATTAATTTTCTTCTATCATGAGCATATTCATTTTTTAATAAAAAGGTGATTTGTGAATTTATATCAAAGTTCTCTTCTTCAGTTAAAAAACCACGATTCCCTAAATTAATAGCATAAATCATTGTATTATATAAAGCACATTCTTTGGCTATTCGAAGTATTGTCCCATCACCTCCTAAAACAATTACTAAATCAGAGTTCTGAGCTAGAGAGTTTCTGCTAAAGTATTCCCCTTTTAAATTTAATACCCTCAATTCATCAGATAAATTAATAGTCACGGAACTATTTTGTGAAAGTAGATTAAAAATAGAGGTTGTAACTTTTCCCCCTATATCTTTTGATAAATTTGTATAAATTCCAATAATCATAGATATTATTATACATTTCAATTGCATAATATACAAGGAATAATAAAAATGTAAGACTTATTATATCTATTTTTTCTTTTTCTTTGTTGGCATATCTTTCGGATTATAAAAAATAGATATAAACCTTGCTGTTAATAACACAATATCTTTTGATCTACGTACAGAAATATTTTTAAAAAAAGCTTTTCCACCAACAGTAAATCCTGCAACAATACTTGCCGCTGCAATATTAATTATTAGTTTAGCAGATTCAGAAAAAGATGCTGAGAACTTATAAGTAATACCTATTAATAAAGCTCCGCTAACAATCCCACAAATATCTCCAATTACATCGCAACAGATATTTGATACTTTTTCTGCATTTCTTATAAGTAAGAGAGCTTGTTTGCTTCCTGGTTCTTTTCTACTTGCTAAAGCATAAATAGGTTCTGGATTACATGATGTAGCAGCAACACCAATAGCATCTGCAATAAGACTTAAAAAAATTAATATAAACAGCAAGATAATAGATATTATATAATGGAAATAGTTAGTAAACTCAGATATTAGAGAAAAAAAAGCGGCAAGGAAGAGAGTAATAAAAGTGATTTTAAAAGCCCATATTAATCCATTATTTTTCTTCTTTGTTTTTGATATTTTTTTTCGGAGTTGGGTAGAGGAAGAATCAATATTCGTGGTAATGGATTTTTCTTTTAAAGTTTGTTTGTCTGTGAAATTTACTTCCAGGTTATTTTCAGAGTTGCTCTTAAAATTTTCTTTATTATTATCATCTAAGTTCATTAAATCCTCAAAAATGTTGATGGAGGTGTAAATTAAGTAAACCTTGCGTCTTTAGGTTCGGTAGGCTTTCCCTGTAAAATACTTGTCGTTGCCGTCCAAGCAGTTTCCTTTGAAATTCTACAATGTCTGATTGCTCAAAACATAACCGAATCGCCACTTAGAACACACTATAATCCTTAATTGTGTCAGTCTAGAAAATTTCTTTAACAGAATGGATACGAACTATCCTCTTTTGCACCCTAGGTTTCATAAGCATAGACCATCAAAAGTTCGCGTACTTAGTATGATTCTGAACCTTATTCCTCACTAGGACACTCAAGGCAAGCTACACTGCACACAGATATTGCTTACCGCGATGCAGGTTTAATCCCATTCAGAAAAACCCTAAGGTTTGTCCGTAATAGGTCTCCACGGTAATTGGGTCGGCTTCAACATGCCATTGTTAAACGCCCAAAAACCTTAACTTCCAGCATACGCCCGGATTTGGGCAATCCAAGCAAACACAAGAAACTTCATCGATATGCTCTTTGACGGTATTTTAGCCCCGCCTTTGCTCGTACCGTATCTGACTAGAATACTGTACCGCCATCAACTTATAAATTATATCATATACGTAAAAACTCTGCAAACAAAGGGCTTTCAAACCATTTATATGTTCAATAACTTTCGTATAAATTTCCACATTAATGAATCATTTAGGTTTAACTGCTCTGCAAGAATATATAACTCCTTCTTTAAATCATTAAATAGTATGTTTGTATTATCTTCACC